>Ga0180436_10001796_pt1 | contig 20775 bp, 25 predicted proteins | sample SS_ome_2_FD_132434 | JGI IMG/M metagenome (GOLD analysis project Ga0180436, IMG submission 132434) | Hypersaline lake sediment archaeal communities from the Salton Sea, California, USA - SS_3_S_2 metaG | ecosystem: Environmental > Aquatic > Non-marine Saline and Alkaline > Hypersaline >...
ATGATGTTGTTTATAAGATTGATGGAGATCGTGCTAGAGAATTAATTAGCCGCCTAGATTCTGAAGTTGATTATGTAATTGTGTCTGTTCATTGGGGAGCAGAATATAAGCACACTCCTTTGCAGCGAAAGGTTAATTTTGCGCATGATTGGATTGATAATGGTGCAGATTTGATAATTGGGCATCATCCGCATGTTGTTCAGACAATGGAGGTTTATAAAGGTGTGCCTATTTTTTACAGCTTAGGGAATTTTATATTTGATCAGTATTGGAGCAATGATACGCAGGAAGGCATGGGAATTGGAGTAGAAATCAGTGATGATGGATATATTGTTTATTTGTACCCTTTTGCTTTGCCTCATAGTCAGCCAGAATTTATGGTAGGCCAGGCAAGGCAGAACTTTTTGGAAAAATTTATTTCATGGGGATCATATGATGACGAACTTTCGGCTCAAATAAGAGCAGGAAGGGTTGAGGTTGTAAGATAATTATGGTATAATACAAATAAGAAAAATAAAAACTTTGTAATATGAAAATTGAATTTGTTGGAGCAGCACAAGAAGTGACTGGTTCAAAACACTTGATTCATGCCAATGGAAAGAAGATTTTGCTGGATTGTGGAATGTTTCAGGGTAAACGTAAAGAATCGCGCAAGAAAAATGTAGAATTTCCTTTTAATCCGGAAGAAATTGATGCAGTTGTTCTATCACATGCGCATATTGATCACTCAGGATTATTACCTTTATTAGTAAAAAAAGGCTTTAAAGGGCCGATTTATTGTACTCATGCAACACGTGATTTGTGTCATTATATGTTGATGGATAGTGCATATATCCAGGAAAGGGAAGCAGAATACATTAATCGAAAAAAACTTAAAAAAGGAGAACCGGAAATTGAAGCTTTATATACTTGTGAAGATGCTCAGCAGACTTTGGCTCAATTTAATGCAGTAGGTTATGAAAGATCATTTGTTGTAGAAGATGCTTTAGTAGCTTGTTTTTATGAGGCTGGTCATATTTTAGGTTCAGCAACAGTGCATATTATTGTTTATGAAAAGGATATAGATAAAAGAACAACCATTGGATTTAGTGGAGATCTTGGAAGAAAAAACATTCCTCTACTTAGAGATCCGCAGGTTTTGCCGCAGTGTGATTATTATATTACTGAATGTACATATGGTAATCGTTTGCATGAATCTTTTGATGAATTAGATAAGGTTTTAGTTGATATTGTTAATAAGACTTATGAAAAAGGTGGGAAGTTGATAATTCCAGCATTCTCAGTTGGACGTACACAGGAAGTTGTTTATCGGCTTAATCAGGCAGTTAAAGATGGATTGATTCCTGAGTTTCCAATTTTTGTAGATAGTCCGTTATCAGGTAATGTTACTGAAGTTTTCTCAGCGCATCCTGAATGTTTTGATCGCGAAACTTATCGTGAATTCATTGATAATCGTTTAAATCCATTTGGATTTGGAAAGATTAAATATATTACTGATGTTGAAGATTCAAAAAAGTTAAATACATACGATAAACCTTGTATTATTATTTCAGCTTCAGGAATGTGTGAGTTCGGACGAATTCTACATCACTTAAAAAACAATATTGAAGATCCAAAAAACACTGTGATGATAGTTGGATACATGGCTGAACATACATTAGGTCGCCGACTAGTAGAAAAACAACCAGTTGTAAATATATTTGGAGAACCATATAATTTACGAGCTGATGTTTTTAAAGTTAATGCATTTTCAGCACACGCTGACAGAAGCGATTTATTAGACTACACTTTACGAATCGATGGTTTAAAAAAGGTTTTCTTAGTTCACGGCGAACAAGATCAGGGATTCAAATTTAAGGAAGTTCTTGAACAAAATGATTTTAAAGATGTGGTAATGCCAGCCCCAGGTGATATTTTTGATTGCACAACTGAAAAATTCGTGCAGGAATAAATTTTAGTTTGAATTTTTTCATGGGATCGCTATAATAGGTCTTGCTTTTAGCAACGCATTTTATGCGGGTATAGTATAGTTGGCTATTATGTCGGCCTTCCAAGCCGAAGAGACGGGTTCGAGTCCCGTTACCCGCTCCAAATAAAAAACACTGGGCTCGTCCCAGGTTTTTTTATTTTTGAAATGGGGAAAGGTGCCGAGAAGCCGTAGGGTTTCCCCTGAGCATGCGGAGAACATATTGAGCCGGATGATCAGGAGGACGCAACGCGCCTTAAGCATGCGTATGAACGGAGTGAATAGGATGATTAAATACAACGAAGTGCTAATATCAATCAATGTGGGATTTAGCTTGCAACCTTGACAAAGGTGCTATTTTGATGTATATTATTTGTCTTAGTTTATAAATATTATATATGCGTGAAAATCCTGAAGCAATATCAATAATAGACCATATTGAAGGGCTAGAAGAAGCTTTTAATCAAAGGATTCCAAATAATCCTAGGCTTTTTATAATTGCTAAAATATTAGCAGAAGCGAGCGACAATGGTGAGACTTTAAATATGCATGAGGTTTATAATTATTGGGGACCTGGGGTATGGAATTTTAAACAAGATATATCCGAAACTTATGTAGAAGATGGTTGTTTAACAACAGACCCTGCTTTAGTTCTTTATGATGATATTCTTAAAGTAGGAGAATTCATTAATGCCCTAGAAGATTTTCCAATTAAATTTATTAGACAATCTGTAGATATTGAAGGATCCTTTTCTCTTTTTAAATATGCGTATGCTTTTAGACTTGAAAACACTGAATCAAAAGTAAGTAGACTTAAAAGTACTAATAAAGATAAGATTTATAGTAAACAAAATGAGATAATTTATCATTGTGCTGATGTATGGTTTCAGGTTCTTTTATTTTTGGCTTATCAAAAAGACGAAGGGAATACTACATCAAAATTAACAGGTGATGAATTAGTGAGGATTTTTAGTCAATCTTCCCTAGAATGGTGTGTGGATACTAAGGGTTATAAAAACGGTTGGGGAGGGCTTGATAGAAATAAAATGATTGAAATTATGAAAGAACATCTAGAAAAGTTAAATGAAATACTTAACGAAATAGGACTTGAAGTATACCCTTTAAAGGGAAAAGTAGGTGGGTTTGGCTTAAGAAGTACTAGTGAAGGTATTTCATCAGATGTTCTAGCTGAAGTTGTTAATATTGCAGATTTAAGAAAAAAAGATGAATAAATTTGGTGGTTTGGCAAACGTTAATCAATTCTAGTCTGCACTTCCTTTACTAAGAAGCTTCAATCCATACGTTTAGAAATTGCTCCTTATAGCTTTGTAATAGGAAAATATCAGTTCTGACAATAAGTATGCTATAATTTTGTCATGAAAGATAAAAAAGCCAAAAAAGCAAACATATTAATTCCTAGAAAAGCAATGTTTGGAATCGCTCCTGCAATAGCTATCATTGCAGTATTAATTTCAAAGGGAGACATAGGACCTTTATTACTATTCCTTGTTGGAATTTCTGCAGGAGTACTTATTGGTAAAGGTTTTTTCGAAAAAAAAACTAAAAATTTTTCGAAATGATAATTATGCCTCGATCTACTGATAATCCTAATACAACTCCAAACAAGTACATCAAATAATCAAAAGGATCAAAGGTTGTTCCTAGTATTTGAAGGTCAAAGTATTGCAATGTCTCAACTGTAAATCCAATTAAAAAAACGAATAGAGCAATGAATATTGTTATCAAATTTCTCCTACCTAATAATTTTTCTGGAAGCCGATCTAGGCTTAATGTAAGCATAATTACCAAATAACAAGGCAGAAGTATATCTATCAAATAATAATTATAAAAAACACTAATAATATTAGTATTTTCAGGTTTTGGCATTAGATGCAAGGCAACAATAATCACAAGAAATACTATAAAAACACCTACTCTAATTTTTCTTTCTTTTGTCATAGTATTATTTTGGAGCACAACAAATATTAGGAGAAATGAAACCAGTAACTTCTCCTAAATTTTCCTTTCCCTCATCACACGTGGCTCCACCAACAGTGTTTAATGGCTCACCACCCAATTCAATACATTCTTCAGGAGTTAAAGAGGTAGTTTTGACTTCCCAATTATCAATATTAATTGTTTTTCGATCTTTAGTAGAATTATTTTCAAGTTTTACAGTAAAACATCCTATGCAACGAGCTTGAATTAATTCAATAACTGTAGAATCGCCCTCCCAGGCAAGATTCTCAACAGCTATTCGAATGGCTTTTTTTGAACCCTCACCTTCAATCTCCCATTCGCGCAAACAAGATCCCGCATCTTCTGACCATGTATATCCCGCTGGTCCAAGACAGCCATACTCATCTCTCTCTCCACCAATTAATTGCTCGGAGTCTTCTCTGTTTTCTCTAACCTGAGGCATTACCAGGAAAAATATTATAAATATTGTTAGAAGTGCAGGTAAGATAATAATTAAAAAATTCTTGATATTATATTGTTTGTGCATTTTAAAATTGAATTATTAAATCACACCTATTATATATAATTGAGAATAAGAAACGAAATAAAAAAAACAATTCATCTCTTACACTTAATGCAACAATTTAAAGTAAATATCGTATGTGTGTTTAGCTTCGGGCACTGCTATTAGTTTTACATCCCTACTTTTTTTTAAACAACGGTTTAATATTGGTATAGCGTCAATTAGCTCCGCATCTGCAAACCCAAAAATTTGATAACCTGAGTTTTCAAGTTCATCTGCAGTTTGTGCTTCTAGTAAAGGATGTGAAATAAAAAAATCAATAGAACGCTTGATAATTTCTTCAGTTACTAATTCCTTATCCACTTTTGTAAGTGTTCCAACGTTTTTTGTTAATATTGACCAGATCTCTTTAGTGCTTCTTACTCGTGATACTTCTTCCCATATTTCATCACTTACTATTGGATCATCTTCATTTTCGTTTCTTGGATTGTCACCAGATGCGAGCATCGTTTGTGTTGTTAATTAAGGGAAAAACCATAAGGCGATCTCTTAAATATGTCAAGTGTGTAGTTTTTTCTACTTATCTATTTATTTATAAATCCCGTTCATCCAAGTCATACCCATTCCTTTACTCTCACTATTTTGTGACCAAGTTCCAGGGTCAGAATCTATAACAGTGTATTTGCCAGCTGGGATTTCAATTTTTGGATATGCTACCCAGTAAAAAGTGTTTTTTGACGAAGCTTGCCATGGACCATAAACTGTTCCATCTTCTGCTATCATTTTGATTGTTCCGCCAGGCGCTCCTTCGCCTCCATTGTAATGGTATGTCCAAATCTCAGTAGCATAAACATCTTGTATAATTTGAATTGTTGCATTTTTACCTCCATTTTCTACTGCTAAATCGCTACCAATTTTAAATATTTCCTGAACTGGTCCATCAGGTAATTCTGCTTCGTCTTCATAATATACAATACCTGCATCTTCTTCAGCCTTAATTTCTTCAGCGCTTTTAGGTTCACCTTTTTCATTTAAATATTTCATCTTATCACGATGTTCCTGAGCATCGTCGCAGCCTAGAACTGCAATTGAGCAAACTGCTAACATTACCACAATAGTTTTTTTCATTTTTTATTGAGTTTAAGAATATAAAAAACGCATAGAATAATTATTAATACGTAGAGTATAGGATAAAAATAGAATGTTATAAAATCAGAATAGGGAAGGACTCTAAGTTGCATATTAAACAATCTGAACAAACTAAACCAAGCTATGAACCCAAAAAAAGCAGTCCCTGCAGGCTTTTTCTTTTTAATTAAAACAAATGCCAAAACTGTACCAATCAAAGCAGCAATTAATTCATAAATTTGAGTCGGATGTACTGCTTGTAAAGTCCCCAAATTAAACAAATTTTCACTAATATGGTGCACATGACTTTGGCTTAATGCAGGAAACTTTACACCCCAAGGCAAATCTGTTTCTTTGCCAAAACAGCATCCATTTAAAAAACATCCAATCCTCATAATTGCTATTCCTATACCAACGAATGGAATTACAGTATCAGCAAATTTTAAAATTTTAACTTTTCGCAATCGCGCAACAACAAATCCTGCTAATCCAGCAAATAAAGCTCCTCCATAAAGTGAAAATCCTTCAAAATTTAATGAAAAGAATCGTGTTGGATCTTCTAGATACCAATCGAAATGTACTAAAAGATTGAAAACCCGTGCACCAATAAAAGCAGCTATCCCCATACAAACAAGCATAACAATAGCATCCAAACTGTTAAAACTTCTTTTGCGAGCATATAAATAACTACCAGCCACCACAACAATTAAAGCCAATATAGAAAAAACCCTATAAGCTGAAACTTCAAAAATTACAAAATCAAGTTGTGGATGCATAAAAATTTATTATCTTTCTAATTCAACCGTACCATCAATTTCCACATTTCCTTCAAATGCACTTACATCAAGTGATCCAACAGCTTTTCCACTAGAAAAATCTAAATTAATTTCATATGACATATCTTCCTGAGATAGTCCGGCTTTCATTTTTCCATCAACATAAGTGAATGGGATTGATTCTTCTTCTCCATCTTCATTAACAGTTTTTATTACTCCTGCATTTTCTCCTGATGGCACAATATTAAATGTTGCAGGTTTCTTTTGACCTTTTTGTTTATCTAATTCAGAGAAATCACATCCTTCAGCCTCTCCTTGCGCTCTGAATTCCTCATTAATAATAATATCATCAACTGTCATTGTACCTGGCCATTCTCCTGCAATTTCAGCTAAAGTCGGAGCATCAAAATCACATTCATTACCTTTGCCGTCGTCATCATTATCAATCTGATCAGGATTCGAAACTTTAGGACAATTGTCATGCTCATTACATACTTCATCTCCATCAATATCACCTGAACAATCAGGATCACAGGCATCACCAATACCATCTAAATCAGTATCTGTTTGTTCTGAATTGCTTGTTTTTTCACAGTTATCATATTCATTTTCAATTCCATCACCATCGCTGTCATTAGTGTCTTTCTCTTTTTCTTTCTTTTTTAAAGGAGGCAGATCACGTGTAATTTCAGCCATTATTTGATCAACAATTTCTTCATCAGTTAGTTCTGGATTTGTTAAAATTTTTCGTACATTTGCTGATCTTGTTTGTTTTTCTTCTTCTTTTTTGAGTTCTTCTTTGAAAACTTCTTTGTATTGTTCAACTAATGTTTTTTCTTCGTCTTTTGTGAGTCCTAATTCTTTGAATGTTTCAGATTTTACAATTTCTTTTATATCCGGTAGCTCTACATCTACAAACTTTCCATCCTCTCCTCGAGTTGCTTTAAGTGCAGTATATAGGTCAAGTAGTGCTTTTCTCGTGTCTTCTTTTGAGGTTTCAGGATGCATCACAATTGCAATATTTTTTGTAAAATTAGTTGTTGTATCAATTAAGGCTTTTGCTTCATTTCCAACATTCTTAGTAACTTTAGTAACAAAATTTCCGGCTTTTCCTGAACCAGTTACAATACTTATAGTTAAACCTGCTAATTCGCCTGTATCATCAATAAATCGTTTAGTTGAGTTTTGTACATTATCTACCTGACGAATAACTTCATCCCATTGTTCTTTCCCAAGTTTCCCTTTTACAAATCTGTCATGAATTTCATTATTTTCGTCTTTGATTTTCTTTTTGAAATCTTCCCAGCTCATATCTTGGTAATAAACTCCCTGAATTCCATAAATTGTTACTTCTACTGTTGAATTTGTATATTCAAGTCCTACATTTAGAATTTGTGCACCATCTTTTAATGCTTCATGAGCACCAGATTTGTCATATAATTTCTTTGCCTCCTGTCCTGCAACCCTAACTGCAGCAAATGTCATGTCTTTTGCGAATTTTGCTGTGTCGTAAGCCTTTTTTATTGGATTGTTAAACCATGTAGTTTTATTTCTTTTTGCGTATGCTGTAGGAATAATCGAAGCTGTTTCTTCTTCAAATGTAAATAATAATTCTTCTTTTGGAATGCTTTCAAGATAGGTAGCAATTACTGTTCTTTTGTCTTCTAAGTAAGCAAGTTTTGTTTTAAAAAGATTCAACAATTCTTCACTTAATAACTCGTTTGTCCCCTGATATTCTTCAAATGATGTTTTTGCTTTTGCAATTTCAGAATCAATTATTTCAAGTGAATCTTCAGCAAAATAATAATCTCCAGTTACTAATAACTGTTGGCCATAATTAACAGTTGCATTGTAACGATACAAATCATTCAATAAGCTATTTATTTCTTCAGAAATTGGATCTAGTTTTGAGATAAACTCTTTATTTAAATCCTGATAAGCTGTGTTTTGATCAACTTCTAACATGTAATAAAGTGCTGTAGCACGAGACATTAAGCTCCCGGCTTCATATGTATAACCGTCAGTTAAATCAACAATCCCTCCAAATTTTTGAAATTGTAAAAATCCCCAGTCTGCACTTTTTGGAAGATCATCTGCCTTTCTTTGTACTAGGATTAAATTTGAAAGCCCTTCTGATAAATGAGAAGGATTAGTTGCCCTAAGTAATTTGTCTGTCCAACTCATTGTGCTTTCATCAATTTCCTGAATCTGCCCGATATACCATGCAAAAATATCACGCTCTTGTTTAAGTTTTGTATCTAAAGCAATAAGAATATCAATAGATTCATCAATTACCTCAATAATTTCATCAGCTTTTGCGTTTCTCATTTGAGAATAACTAACTGATTCTTCATTAATTCCATCGTAATTACCAAAATAAAAAGGCCCTGCATAAGCCATTTCCTCGTTAGATGTTCTGTTGATAAAACCTTGAGTTTGTTCTGGTGTCCATTCCGGACCAAATTGTGATTGTGGTTCTTCACCACATCCATTTAGAGAAATAATAATTGCCAGAGAAGCAAGCATGATGATAATCTTTTTCATAGCTTTTTGTTAAATATACCTTCGAGATAATATCATGATATAATTTAAATATGGAACTATTAATTATACCACCTTTGGCAGCCATAGGAGCAATAATTGTTTATTGGTTTTTATTTGCAAAAGAAAAGCACATGACAATTCCGGTTCTTCAAAAACCTCCAAAAGGTTTAAGTGTGCTTGAATGCGGTATTCTTTTAGATGATGCAATTAATACAAAAGACCTGGCACTTGAGATTTATAATCTTCATTTAATAGGACTGGTTATAAAAGATGGGCATGATAAATACAGTCTGAATCCGGATTATGATCCTAAAGATTTGGATTCTTTGACTGAAGGACAAAGACTTATTATACAAACTTTATTTGATAAGTCAGGTAAATTAAATGTTGGCAGAAAAGCTCATAAAGCAGAGGGAATGTCAGATGTTGCAATAGATTTTCTACACAAAGAATATCTGTCGAATTTATCTAAAAAAACAGATCCTCTTAAACTCGCTTTGTATGAAATTTTAACTAAAGATGGTTATTTTAAAACTTCTCCTTTTAAACAAAGAAAACCATTTATTGCATTTGGAAGTATGTTAATTGGCATACCTTTAATTTGGAATATTCTGCAGGCATTGGATGGAGAGACAAAATTTATATTATCATGGTATTTAATTGGAGGGTTGGTGTTGGCAGGTTTGGTTTTTTCATATTCATCTTTATTTTTTGTAAGAAAAACAGAAAAGGGAAGCAAAACAAAAGCTGCAATATTAGGCTTTAAACAATATATAATTACTGCGGAAAAAGACAGAATCAGATTTATTTTAGAAAACGATTTAGAAGGGTATCGCAAAGTTTTACCCTATGCAGCAATGTTTGATTCATTGGATAAATGGATAGAACCTTTGCAGGAATTTAAAGAAACATTTACTCCACATCAATTTAAAGAATTATCTGAAGAAGTTTCAGCTTTGGATGTTGATGTAATGATTACTGAAAAATCAAAATTTATACGTGCATTTTTCGATATGATATTGTATGGTCTAAGCAATGGCATACGGAAAAACAATCGAAAATCTGGAAATTGATGGAAGGCCTGCACCTTATCCTGTAATTAATGAAAGAGCTGTTAGGGCAGCTTCTGGAATTATGTTTTTAATTGGTATTTCAGCTTTTTTTGTGGTGTTTTTAACGCAGAACTACATGGTTTTAAATGTTGTAGTTATTTTGTTTTGGCTGGATTTTTTTAAAAAGGCAGTTTTTCAGCCTCATATTAGTATTTTTTATCAACTTGGGAATTGGCTTGTAAAAAACCAACAACCTGAATATGTTGGAGTCATTCAAAAAAGATTTGCCTGGAGTATTGGCCTTGTTTTGGCATCGATTATGCTATTAGGCCCGGTTGCTTTTAGTATTAGAGGTGCTTTGCCATTTATTATTTGTTCTCTTTGTTTATTCTTTATGTGGATGGAAACTGCTTTAGGGATTTGTGTTGGTTGTAAAATTTATAAAGTTCTATTAGATAAAAAAGTTCTTAAAGAACCAGAACACAGGCCGGTTTGTCCTGGTGGGGTATGCTCAATTTCAAAGAAATAATATGCGAAAATACTATGCTTATTTAGCACGCTGTAATGATAACTCATTGTACGCTGGTTATACAAATAACCTAAAAGAACGTGAAATTAAGCACAATGAAGGCAACGGTGCCCATTATACCCGAATAAGAAGACCTGTTAAAATTGTATACCATGAAGAATTTATAAATCGAGCAGATGCAATGAAGCGAGAGGCTCAATTTAAGCAATTATCTAAACAGGAAAAAGAAGATTTACTGAAAATCCCAACTAATCTTTCTTAGGAAGGATTTTGTACATTCCTGTTCCGCATGTGCCACAAGTACCTTTCATAGCTGGACGTCCATTTTTCATTTTTACTTCTTCTGCATCCTGCATTTCTCTTTTTTCTTTACACTTAACACAATAACCCATTACTGCTGCATCATCATCAGCCATAATTTTGTTGATTAAGAATAATTACTTTCCAATTATACCATAAAACCATTATTATTAAGTAAATTAGCCACTTTAATATGAAAAAAACACTTTTAGCAATACTTATTAGCTCACTTTTAGCCCTGCCTGCGTTTGCCCAAACTTATCTTTCTCCTGAAGAAGTAGCAGAATTTGAAAGGGATCCGAATGTTGAAGTTATATATAATGATGATGGAACTGTTGAGGTTTATCGTAGAATGGAAATTTTTGAAACTATTGAGCAAGTAATTAATATTCCTCGTGAGCCTTTTTATCGCGAGAATATTGGTTATGATAAGCCGATTTTGAACAGTGCTCATATAGCAGGGCCAGATGAGATTTCTGGAGATCCATGGGTGATTGGAAGCAATGTTTTAATGGCTATTTTAATCTTTTTGTTGGTTGGATTGGCGTGTTTTTTATTTAACAATGTTATAGAAGCGCATGGAGATGATATTAATAAGTTTATGAAAAGGATTCCCGGGTATGGTCTTTTTGATAATCAAAAAGAAAACAAACTATTGCGTGTTTTGGTGATTTTGTTAATGCTTATTTTATTTGGGATTGTTGCTGCTCATATATCTCCGGATTTTAATCTTTTTGAACAAAAGAATCTTGGAATGCTAATTCTAACAATTGGAACAATTTTAATAGCAACTTATATTAAAGATGTTTTAAGATTTATCAAAGCACGTCGAAATGGTTGGAAAGCCTTTTTTAAGCCAAATGTAATAGGATTGTTGTTGGCGATTTTATGTGTTGCATTGAGTAGATTACTTGAGATTCCTCCGGGTTATTTATTTGGAATTCCAATTGGTCTCTATATTCTTTCAAAAGATTATGAAAAAGAAGAAGGAAAGTTTGAATTTTCCTCGTTATGGATGATGTTTATTTTTGCAGGTGTTTTCTGGTTTTTTATTCCATTCGCAAGGAACTATGAAATTTTAAGTGATTTATTTAATTTATTGTTTGTGATTTTGATCGAAGGATTGTTTTTTGAATTGTTCCCTTTAACTTATTTGCCTGGTGGCGCAATTTACAGATGGAGTAAAGCAGCATGGGCATTTATTTTTGGAACAGTTGCATTTGTTTTGCTTCATACATTATTCAATCCAAACAGCACTGTAATGGCATTAAGTGAAAATGCACCAACATTGAATACTTTAATAATATTAGGTGTTTTTGTAGGATTTTGTTTTGGAATTTGGGGTATTGCACGTTTAAAAAGCAGAAGCCTGTAATAGACAGAGTTAATAGTCAGACTTCTGCAAGGGAGGAAGCGCGGTAGTTCTTAGGTACTACCAGACCCAGGGCTCGATGGCCACGAAGTAGCTGTCGGTCTTGCCGCTGTCCTCGTGCGTCTGCACGCCGGCGTAGCCGCTGCCGAAGTTGTGGTAGCCGTTGTTGTCCCAGATGCGGATGTCGCGGTGGGAGGTGTAGACCTCGTAGTAGATCTCCACGGAGTGGTCGTATTCGTACCTCACGCCGGGGCCGGTCGGCTCCACCACCATGCGGAACTCCACCTTGCTGCCGTTGTTGCAGTAGGGGATGGTCTCCACGCTGCCGGCGTTGACCGTGAAGTTCATGTTCGTCTCGTAGGTACCGCCGTTCTGGTAGGTGACGCGTGTGAGACGCACCTTGGCAGCGCCGTACGTCACGTGAAGGATGAGGTCGTCGACCTCGCTGTCGCTGCAGGCGTTTAGGTGCGGGGTGGAGTTGTTGGCCTTCAATCGGTCGTTGCCGCAGGCGCTGAGGGCCACGGCGAAGGTAAGGGTCAAGATCACGATGACTTTCTGCATGGGTCTCTCCTTTCCTCTCGGAAGTCTGTTGGGTTTGCGCTTCCATCTACAATATAAATTGCAAACAGGAGGGCAAAACCCAACTTGTCTATTACAGGCTTTAAAAGATCATCCATTTTGAGCAACTAACAAAAGTGCGCAAAATGAGAAGAAAATAATAACATAAGTTACTCTGCTTGTCAAGCATGTAAATTAAGAATTTTGCGAAGCAAAAGTAACCTGATATAATTCTCTCGCTATGGAAGAATTTCAATCGATTTTAACAATAATGGTGGTTGTTTGGGTGATGGGGAAGATTTTCCGTTCACTCAAGCTGCCTGTTTTATTTGGAGAGCTTGTTGGTGGAATAATTGTTGGCCCTTTAGTTTTGGGATTATGTGATCCTGATAGTCATGCAATTAAACTGTTAGCAGAATTTGGTGTGTTCTTTTTAATGCTCCATTCAGGATTAGAAACTGATCCGAGAGAGTTAATGAAGTCTTCAAAAAAATCGATTTTAGTAGCTGTGATGGGTGTAGTTTTGCCTTTTATCAGTGGATATTATGTTTCAATAGCATTTGGCAGATCATTTGAAGAATCATTGTTTATTGCGATGGGATTATCAATTACAGCTATTGCAATTTCAGCCAGATTATTTAAAGATAACAATTTAACCAAAACTCAAACTGCTCATATTACTTTAGGTGCAGCACTGTTAGATGACATTTTTGCACTTATGATGTTCTCGGTTGTGATTAGTATTGTTGAGACAGGAAGTGTAGAATTTATTCCGATTTTATTAATGATTGTTAAGGTACTATTGTTCTTTGCAGTTGTGATTATTGGTGGATTCAAACTTCAAAAATATGTAGGTGGATTCTTAAAGAACAAAGGATTCACAGTAACATTAATAGTCGCCTTAGCCTTAGGATTAATAGCAGAATATATAGGTCTTCATATGATTATTGGAGCATTCCTTGCAGGTCTGTTTATTAGAGAAGAAGTAATCGATGAAAAGGTATTTAGAAAAATTGAAGACAGGATTTATGGCTTGAGTTATAGCTTTTTAGGCCCTATATTCTTTGCCAGTCTTGCATTTTATTTAGATTTTACTGCATTTTTTGCAGCACCATGGTTTTTAGCAGCAATTTTAGTAGTTTCGATTTTAGGTAAAGTAATCGGATCTGGTGGTGCCGCTTATATTCAGAAAATAAATTTTAAATCATCACTTGTTATTGGGCTAGCAATGAACAACAGAGGAGCAGTTGAATTAATTCTTGCATCAATTGGTCTACAATTAGGTATAATACAAACTGATGTGTTTTCAATTTTAGTTTTGATGGCATTCGTAACCACATTATTCTCAATATTCACAATCAAACCATTAGCAAAAAATTTAACCAATTAACAATGAAAAAAACTCTAGCAATTTTTTCAGCTCTAATTCTTTTTGCAGGATGTGGTGCCACTACCACAACTGACACAAATGAAATGGAGGAAAAACCTTTTACACAGCCAGTAACAACTACAACAATGGAAGATAATCGACATGCAGTTATTGAAACAAACATGGGAACAATCGAAATTGAACTTTACGAACAACGGGCACCTATAACTACTAAAAACTTCATCGACCTTTCTGAAAAAGGATTTTATGATGGTGTGATTTTTCACAGAGTTATTGATGGATTTATGATTCAGGGTGGAGATCCGGAAGGGACAGGATTTGGAGGTCCTGGATATAAAATTGACGATGAATTTCATCCAGAACTTGCCCACGAAAGCGCAGGAATTCTATCAATGGCAAACAGCGGACCAAACACAGGAGGAAGCCAGTTCTTTATTACACTAGATCCAACTCCTCATTTAGATGGAAAGCATGCAGTATTCGGAAAAGTAGTTGAAGGAATGGATGTTGTTGAGGAAATTGGAAAAGTCAAAACAGGTGCAAAAGATAAACCTGTTGAAGACGTGGTTATGGAAAAAGTAACAATCAAATAATGGATATATTTAGTCTTGCAGGTTGGACAGCCTGGGTAATTACAGTGATTGTAATGCTTGCGAAACCATTGTCGATACTTTTTAAAGGTCTATTTATTAAGATTTTGCCTTACCGCCAATGGCTTGGAATTACGCTTAGCCTCTTTGCAATTTTACACGTTGTATTATTTGTAATTAGAGTTGGCGATGTTTCATTCTTTTTTGACCCAGGATATTGGAACTTTACCACATTTACTGGTTGGGGAGTGTTATCATTTGTAGTTATGCTTCCGCTATTTGTAACTTCAAATAAGTTATCAATGAAGTTATTAAAAAAGAATTGGAAAAGAATTCAGCTGCTTGCGTATGTATTTTTTATAGCTGTTGGATTGCACATTTATTTAGCAAACGGCCAGTGGTATTTTTCACTGCTTCCAATCGGAATTTGGCTGCTTCTTTACATTATAGCCTTTATAAAACTACGATCCTCTAAGGAAAAGTAAGAAATCAAAATTTACCCCATTTTGATCACCCTCTCCGAGCTTAATCATTTTTGAAAAATGCTCGGGGATTTCAGGGTAAAATGCATCGCAATCAAACACTTCATTAACACGTGTAACATAAAGTCCAGTAAGGTCATCACGATTGATTGTGTGATCATAAACTGATGCACCTCCGATTATAAAAATAGTTTCAATTTCATCATTTGCGTGTGTTATTGCATCATCAACATTGTCATAAACTTCAACTCCTTCAATATTAAAGTCTGGATTTCGGCTTAAAACAACATTGTGGCGCCCTTTCAATGGTCGATGCTTTGCTGGAATTGATTGCCATGTTGTTCTTCCCATAATCACCATGTTTTTTTTATTTGGATCTTTTGTTTCAGTTGTCACTTCCTGAAAATGCTTCATGTCTTCAGGAAGATGCCAGGGCAAGTCACCTTTTACACCGATTCCGTGTTGATCATCTGCTGCTACTACATGGTATATTTCGTGTTTCATTAAACTGCGATTTTAAATTTTATAAAGTCATCATGCTCATAGTTTTCAAGTTTGAAATCTTCAAGCGTAATTTCATCAAATGGCTTTTTAGCTAAAGTCATTTTTGGTAGGGGATGCGGAGTTCGAGTTAATTGTTTCTCGAGGCCTTCTATGTGATTTTTGTAAATATGAGCATCTCCTAAAGTATGAGTGAAGATTCCTGCTTCAAGATCACATTCCTGAGCCATCATCATCATCAAACAAGCATAACTTGCAATGTTATAAGGCACACCAAGCGCAATATCTGCTGATCTTTGATATAGCTGACAGTCAAGCCGACCATTCACAACGTAAAATTGAAAGAAAGCATGACAAGGAGGCAGAGCCATTCTCGGAAGGTCTGCAGGATTCCATGCACTTACAATAATTCTTCGTGAAGTTGGATTGTTTTTTATGAGGTCGAGGGCTTCTGCAATCTGATCTACATGTGTTTTTTTACAGTCACCGTCCTTGTATTCATATCTCTCCCATTTTCTCCATTGATATCCATAAATCGGACCAAGCTCACCTTCAGGATCAGCCCATTCATTCCAAATTTTTGTATGAGGAAGCAGCCCGTCATTAATATTTGTTGCACCTTTTAAAAACCACAAAAGTTCACGAATAATATTTTCAATACTCACTTTTTTAGTTGTAACAAGCGGAAATCCGTCTCGTAAATCATATTTAGTTTGCGTTCCAAAAACACTCAAAATACCTGTGCCAGTTCGGTCAGGTTTATCTTCACCGTTTTCAAGAACGTGTTTTACTAGGTCGAGGTATTGCTTCATGTTGGTTGGTTAGGCGATTTGAATATTAAAGGCTTCGATGTGGATTGTAAAGTTTTGAATTTCCGTCCTAGGACGGGTTTTCAGTAGTATGCAATGATTTTTCTGTCGAATCAATCTCGTCCCGGGACGAGATTTGATCAATCCACCACAATCTCGCAACCTTTGCAACCCTCTTTCTCTTGCCAATCTCGCATACCCTTGATATTGTGAAAGGTGAGTACGCACTCACCATGAATAACTTTACCAAAAATGCGACGAGGAATAGCTACAATGACGCTTGATACAGGGAAGTGCCCAAAATGGCTTTTTGAAAGAATGGTCAAACTTGGTCGTGAAATGATGCAGGTTTTGATTGCTGAATTTGGACCAGATGAGTTCATTCGGCGCATCTCTGATCCTGTGTGGTTTCAATCTCTTGGAACTGTCTTGGCGTTTGACTGGAATGCCAGTGGCTTAACAACCATCCTTACTGCTGCTTTAAAGGAAGCCATTAGAGGAGTAGAACGTGACTTTGGTGTTTTTATTTGTGGTGGGAAGGGTAAAACTTCGCTAAAAACTCCTGATCAGATTGCTAATTGGGGTGCCTGGCTAAGTTTGCCTGATCAACATGTGAAAAATCTTACATACAACTCAAAAATGAGTGCTAAAGTTGACACTGCTCTTGTTCAGGATGGCTTCGATATTTATCATCATGCGTTTTTCTTTTCAAAAAACGGAGCATGGGCAGTAGTTCAACAGGGTATGAATAAAATTCAGCGATCAGCACGTCGGTATCATTGGTCGAGTGATAGCGCAACTGATCTTATTGTTGAGCCGCATAAAGGAATAGTTTCGGATCCTTTTCAAAACCGTGCTCTAAATATGACTTCTCGTGATTCTGAAGGCAATAAAAAGTTGACAGTAGACATTGTTCAAACTGGCAAATACTTTAATTTGATGAAAGACATACAGGTTTTAAGACGACACTCGTCACATCTTTCTCAAATGGTATCTATGAAGGTCAACAAAGATCAACTTACTTTGCTCAACCTTGAAGCCCGCGAATTCAAAACACATCCAGTTATGACTGAAAACTTCAGTAGATCAAAATATCTAGACAAAATCTTATGGAAAATCTGTGACGAACAACCAAAGTCATACGAATCACTACTTTCAATGAAAGGTGTTGGGCCAAAAACAATTCGCGCACTTTCATTAGTTTCAGAAGTCATTTACGGAGCTCCGGCTTCTTATAAAGATCCAGCAAGGTACAGCTTTGCGCATGGAGGAAAAGACGCAACTCCATATCCGGTTAATAGGCGCCGTATGGATAATTCAATAGCGCTTCTTAAAAAAGCTGTAGAAAAAACACGCTTTACCCCGACTGAAAAACGCAAAGCAATTAACCGTTTAGAAAAATCATGAAAATCACAGATGTTTATCTGGCATCTTTTAAAGAAGGTGCCAAAGTTCCGGCATATTCTGGTGTGGCGGCGGGTTTTCCATCTCCTGCTGATGATTTTTTAGAAGACAAACTTGATTTAAACGAGAAGCTAATAAAACACCCGGCAGCGACTTTTTTTGTGAGAGTAAGCGGGAATTCAATGGTTAAAGCTGGTATTAACAGTGGTGATTTGTTGATTGTTGATCGCTCATTGGAGCCGCGGACAGGCAATATAATTGTAGCTATTTTGAATGGTGATTTTACAGTTAAAAGAATTAGCAAACGAGGTCAAAGATTATTTTTAGTTCCTGAGAATTCGAACTACAATCCAATAGAAATAACAGATGATAGTAATTTTCAGGTTTGGGGCGTTGTTACCAATGTAATTCGAAATGTATGATTTTTGCGCTTGTGGACTGTAATAATTTTTATGCTTCCTGCGAGCGGGTGTTTAATCCAAAGCTCGAAGGCAAACCTATTGTCGTTTTATCAAATAACGACGGAGTAATTATTGCGCGTTCAAATGAGGCAAAGGCACTTGGCATTAAAATGGCAACTCCGGTTTTTAAAGTTCAAAATATAATCGATCGTAACAATGTTCATGTATTTTCATCGAACTATGTTTTGTATGGTGATATGTCTCATCGCGTGATCGCAATTTTAAAAGAGTCAGCTCCTGAAGTTGAAATTTATTCAATTGATGAAGCATTTATGAAGCTAGATGGAATTCAGGAAAATTTAACAGAATTTGGCCGCAATATAAGAAAAAAAGTTCTTAAGTGGACAGGAATCCCAGTGTCTATTGGAGTTGCTCCTACAAAAACCTTGTCAAAAATAGCTAACGAACTAGCAAAAAAGCATCCACAATTCAAAGGCGTCCTTGATCTATCATGTCTACCTGAATCAAAACTTGACGATCTATTAGCCAAAGTCGATATTTCAGATGTGTGGGGGATAGGTCGCAGACTTTCTCCAATGCTTCGAGTTCACAACATAAAAACTGCTCGCGATTTAAAGTATGCATCTGACCAATGGATTCGAAAATGCATAAATGTACTTGGGCTCAAAACAGTTCACGAACTTAGAGGCATTCCATGCATTCAACTTGAAGAAAATCCAGCTCCAAAGCAATCAATCGCCTCAACCCGTTCATTTGGACGTCCAGTTATGAGTCTAACAGAGCTAAAACAGGCAGTTGCCCTTTATGTAACAATCGCCACTGAAAAGCTTAGAGAAGGCAGACAAATAGCATCTGCGATTCAGGTTTTTATTCATACAAATTTTCACAGACAAGATCAAAAGCAGTATTCAGAATCAGCTGCAACAATGCTTCCGCATCCAACATCACATTCCCCAACAATAGTTAAATCAGCCCACTATCTTCTCGATACGATTTACAAACCAGGCTACAAATACAAAAAAGCAGGCATTATCCTCACAAAACTAATGCCAAAAGACCAAATCCAACTTGATCTTTTCAAAGAACACAAAGAAAATCCGCATCAAGAAAAAGTTATGCAAACGCTCGACAAAATTAACTCAAAACACGGCCGCAACACACTCTCACTTGCCGCTCTCGGCAAAACAAAACCCTGGAAAATGCGGCAACTTCAAAAATCAAAACGCTTCACAACCAATTGGAATGAAACAATTACTATATAAAAAAAGGGCAGTTTATTAACAACTTGCCCAGGTTGACGAATTGAAGATTAGCAGCAGCTTCCGCCTCCACCTTTTTTACCACAACTGCATCCTCCTCCGCATTTGTTTAACATGATATTTGGGTTAAGGTTAGTAGATAAAAATATAGCAAAATTACATTAAAAGAGCAATTGCAAAAAACACTGCAAACACCACAGTAAATGCTGCAATTTTGACTTTAATAAGCCGTTTAGACTTAGCTTTTTGAAGATAAATTATAAAGAAAATATAGATGATATAGATTCCTAGTAAAAATCCAGCTATTAAATAATCAGAAATTATAAATTCAACTTTTGGAATAAACTGTGCACCAATCACAATACTCCCCAAATGAACCAACTGATCAACAATAAAAGGCAGCATATATTCATCGTATTTTTTTAAAAGTGAAATTTTTAATTTATCTGTTAAAAAATGCACAAGAGAAACAGCTGCAACTACCACCCAGGTTTCCCAATAAATCAAAAAGGGAGCGAGTAATATCAAAGCTAATAAAGCAAATATAAGAACATGCACAATCACCCCAAGAAAGTGTCTTTTTTTCCATTCAATTAATTTTGTTGGCTGAAAAATAAAGTCAGCTAGAAGGTGTGCGATGATTAATAATTTCAGTGGCATTCGTAGGTTTAGTTAAAATTTTCGTTACGCATATTTTCTTTAATACGGTTTATAAATTCTTTACCAATTTGTTCTGTCAGGTTTGGATTCTCATTTACTATTTTATAAAAATCATCTTTTTTAAGAACAAAAACTTCAGATTCAATAACTGCAATCGCATTTGCATTGCGCTCCTTTTCGCTTATTAAAGCCATTTCTCCAAAGAATGAATTGTCAGTTAAAGTTGCCAGTTCAACCTGTGAGTCTATGTCATCAGTGTTTCCCTGAAAGATTCTGATTTGTCCATGCTTGATAATGTACATTGCATCTCCAGGATCTCCCTGATTAAAAATCACATGATTTTCAGGAAAATACTCAAGAGTAATATTGCTTGAAATTAGCTGGGCAGATTCTTCAGTTAAATTTTCGAATAAAGGAATTGTTTTTAGAATTTCCATTATTGGATTTTGTTCATTCATATTTATTTGGGTTAAGTCGTAGGTTCTTCGATTTTTTCACGAGCTGAAACAAGATCAGCTTCAGTGAAGTCTAAGAAAGTATATGTCCAAACA
>Ga0180436_10001797_pt1 | contig 20774 bp, 17 predicted proteins | sample SS_ome_2_FD_132434 | JGI IMG/M metagenome (GOLD analysis project Ga0180436, IMG submission 132434) | Hypersaline lake sediment archaeal communities from the Salton Sea, California, USA - SS_3_S_2 metaG | ecosystem: Environmental > Aquatic > Non-marine Saline and Alkaline > Hypersaline >...
AACGCGGCATCCATGGTTTGGGGCTCCTTCAATGGCTGGTCTAACAACCATTGAAACCCCAAACCTGGGTGCCAAATCAAGACCCGTTCTTGCTAGCAGTTGGCAAGGTTACGATCAAGGCCTAGATTCGCTCGACGACGTGATCCGGAGCCGTGAGGACCCTCTCCGTCCCTTGCTCGACCTGCTTGTCGATCTCCGCGATCCGTTTCTCGACCCGCGACCGCTCGGTCTGCCGGCTCCCCCGCTGCCGCCGGCCGCGTCGCTGGACCTCCTCGATCTTGGTCCGGAGCCGGTCGATCGCCTCCTCGCTGGCGTATCGGTCGAGGAGCTTGCCGACGACGACGCTGAGGATTCGATCCTCGCGGACCGTGTTAGCGTGACAAGTTGAGCGACCGCTGTCGGAGTAGGTGCGACAACGATAGATTTTCTGGCCGTGTCGAGGAGTCCCCGCCATGCCGTGCTCACAATCGCCGCAACGGAGGAGACCGCTGAGGACGTAGCGTCTCGCGGATCGCTTGGCGGTGTCCCGTTTGCCGGTCTTGAGCTTGGCCTGTACCCGATCGAACGTCTCGCGATCGACGACCGCCTCATGGTTATCGTGAACGACGAGCGGGTCGTCGATCTGCTCGACCCGATCCGCCTTGCTCCTGGGGACGATCCGACCGTCGGCGATCGAGTTATAGCGTCCGGCTCGATACTTGAACCGGACAAACGACCCGGCGTATTTCTCATTTCTGAGGACGTAGCCGACCGTCTGGTTAGACCACCGCCTGCCGCGGGGAGTCGATACTCCCTCCCGATTGAGCTTGTCTGCGACCGACCTGAGCGTCGCTCCCGCTTGGAGATACTCCTCGAATATCCGCCGGACGACCGCCGCTCGATCCGGATTGCCGTCGAGACCCTGGGGAGACCGGCCGCCAGTCCCGCCGCGTCCGTTGTTGGCTGCCGCGAGGAGTCCCCGGCTGACGTTCTGCGAGAGGTCCCGGAGGTATGCGTGCTTGGCCTCTTGCTGAACGAGGTAGGCCACGCGACCGGCGAAGCTATCCCAATCGACCCGGCCGCCGACGACCGTTTCAAGCCGGACCCCGGCGTCCCGAATCGGCTTGAGCCAGTATCCGAGCTCCAAAGGATCGTTACGGCTGAGCCGATCCTGATCCCATGCGAGGACGACGTCGAACTTGTCGGAGCCGGCGTCGTCGCGGAGCTTGAGAAATTGATCCCGCTTTTCCGTTGCGTCGCCGCTGATCCCCTCGTCGGCATACTCGCCGACGATCGTGTAGCCGTGCTGCTTGGCGTATCGGACGAGCTCGTCGCGTTGAGCGGGGATAGACTGATCCTGCTTGGCTGAGCTCATGCGGAGGTAGAGAACCGCTCGCGATCCGGACCCGTTGCTCCGCGATCCGTTGCCGTTAGAATGGTGTTTAGCCGTGACGTGACCCTCCCTGATAGGGTTTGCGTTGTGGATAGGAGCCGGCGGGAACTGAGCCTCCCGACCGGCTCCGCCCTTTCATTATCGGCGGAAACCGGCCGGGAGGTCAACCCGGAGCAAGACGCTATTCTAGCAGTCGCCACGGACGATCCGCCGCTCAAGCTGCTTGAGCGTGTCGATCGAGGTCCCGATCCGGGACCGCTCCTCTTGGAGCTCCATCTGCCGGAGCCGCCAGTCGCGGAAACGGCGTCCCCGCGTCTCGTAGGGTTTGGCCGCTCGGTGTGCGATCAATTTCGCCTTGAGCCGGCGGATCATCTTGCTCGCGACCTTTCGCTCGCGATCGATGAAAGCGAGCTTGGCGGTTTTCGAGCCGAAACTCCGGTTGTCGGGTCGCTCGATCCGCCTGTTTTCTGAGTATTCCATGGTTGTCCGTCCTTTCGTTACCACGTTTGGATCCGTTGGTCGTCGATGTCGACGACGCTGTCCTCGTCGATCAAACCGGCGTCGGCGGCTTGGCGTTGCCACTCCGCGATCCCGGTGAGGAGCGGATTCGTCGGAGCGATCTCGAAATGGAACGCGTCGACCTCGAGCTCGGCCATTTGCTGACGGCGCCACTCCTGCTCCGCGTTGAGCAAGTCCGCCAGTTTGGGGACCGCCTGGGTGATCGCCTCGACGATCGCCTCATACTCCCCGCGACGCTCGTCGAGGAGCTCGCGAGCCGCATTGAGCTTGGCCGACCGGACCGTCTGCCGTTGTTGCTGGATCGCAACCCGGAGAGCTCGCCGCCGACGGTTGGCCTGTCGGACCGTCTCGTCGAGTCGTTGGTTGTCGAGGTCCTCGCCGGCAAGCAATCGCTCCGCGTCGGAGGTTGCCGTCGCTTTTGGTCGCTCGGTGAGGTCGCGATACTCCCTCTCGCTCTTGGCGAACTGATCGGAAAGCTCGCTGAGCTTTCGCTCCGCCGCCGTGACCGACGGAAAGTCGCTGAGCGTCCGCCGCTTGCTCCGCTTGGTTTTCGTTGCCGTTGTCATAGCGTCGTTACTCCTGCGGCCTTGCCGCGTCTGAGGTGTGCTCGACGTCGCGTCGAGCGGTTACATTGGATTGATCCCATACTCGTTTCTGATAGTCCTCGCGGACCCGTTCGACCTGATTCGGCTTGAGCCGCTTGCCGGCGGTCGGACCGAACGCGATCGCCGCAAAACTGACCGGCGTCCCCCACCGGTCGAGTTGCCGCTGTTCGACCGCCTGGCGGGTGTCCTTATCTCGCCATGCGGCCCGCATCTTGTCGAGCGTCCGCTGGGTGAGCCGTGGCTCGCCACCGAACGCCCCGAAAAAGTCGTGACCGCTTGCGAGAGCGACGATCGCTCCCGGCGGGAGGCTTGTTTTCCGTCGTTGGAACTTGCTTTTCATGTCGTTAGACCTCCGACGGATCGAGACCGAGAGCCTTGATCCCTTGAATGAACGCCGACCGAGCGTCCCGCTCATGCGGGAGGAGCGGATTCGGCTTTTGTTGGTTGAACCGGTCGACCACGAGCTCGCCGACCTCGTTGATCTGCCGCCGACACGATTCGGCTCGATCGCGAGCGAGGAGAGCCTCGCGGAGAATCTCCAGGTGTGCCGCGTCGACGATCGGCCAGTCGGCGAGAATCTTTCGCCATAGCCGCTTTCCGGCCGCTGAGAGGTCTTTCGGTGTGGTTGGTAGTTTGCTCATTGGATACCCTGAGTTTTTCAAAGGAAAACTTGGCGATAATTCGCGTAAGGCTTCGCGATCGGTCCCCGGACGGCCGAAATGCCAGAATCCGAGGGGTTATCCCCCCTCCCCCGCCTCACTGTCGCGGCTGCCACTCACCACACCACCCACCGCTCGCCGTCTCCGGAAACCGATGCACCGCCGACGGTGCCCGCCTTCGGCACCGCCCGGGCTGTGGGTAGCCCCGTGGCATCCGCTGGCCGCTGGCCTTCCAGAACCGGCAGGTTCCGCACCGCTCGGCCTCGGGCTTGGGTGGCGTTGTGCTCGCGTTGTTGTAGAAGCTTCCCATCTCGTCACACATTGGTCGCCGCCTTTCGTGTTGGTTGGCTGATCCCCCGGATCATCTCCTCGACCCGCCCCCGTCCCGCCTCAAGCCGCTGAGCGGTCTCCGCGTCCGGACAATGGACGTCGATCCGGTCCCCGCTGGCCGTTGCCACAAGCCTGAGCGGTGTCTCGCTGAGGATTCGGACGATCTTTTGCTTGTGCTCTCGGACGAGAGCGAGGTCGTCGTCGCTGAGCGTCCCCGGCGGAACCCTGAGGACGAGCTCGCCGTCCCTCGCGGTGAGCGAGCCGCCTGAGCGGTTGATCTTGGCAATGATTCCGGCTGGCATGCTGCTCATATCCTGATCTCCTCGAATTGGCGTTGGTCGGCTTGCGAACTAAGCGAATTATGCGAACTAAGTCCGCTGTCCGGTCCGCTGGCGGGGGTGCTGGGGGTACTTAGTTCGCTTTGTTCGCTTTGTTCGCACCCTGTACCCTTTGCAAACCACCGCTCCGCCGGCCTGCCGCCGGTGCTGATCTCTCGCCGCTCGACGTAGCCGTCCCGGCTGAGCCGTGCGAGAATCTCGACGAGGACCTCCGCCTTGATATGGTTGCTGGTCGCTCGGTGAAGCTCCCGACGTCCGAGACCCGGCGTCTCGCGGATAATGTCGAGGACCTTGTCGGCGAGCGGGTCGCCGGTCGCTGTGTTGAATATCCGGCGAGCGGTCTCCTCGACGTACCGCCACACCGCGTGAGCCGCCCGGAGGTGCTCGATCTCGATCGTCGAGGAGCAATCCGCCAGAGCGTAGACCATCGAGAGCCGGAGGACCTGAGCCTCCGCTCGGGAGGTCACCGCTCCAAGCAAACCCGGTCCGCCGCCGCTGAGGTCCGCGTAAACGTCCCGCCAGTATCGGCCGGCGTCGTTGCTCCGGCTCAAGCGGCCGATCCCGCGAGCGTCCTGAGCCGCCTGACCGATCTCCGCGACAAGCGGGAGGAGGTTGATCTCGCGACCGCCGTCCGGGAGTAGCTTTGACCGCCTGACCGCGAGCCATAGGAACCTGTTGGCAAACCCGTTGAACCCGTCGACCTCCGCCAATGATCGACGGAGCTCCTCCTCCGTGATATGTCCGACGATCGAGACGTGAGCGTCGGTCGCGTGAGCGGGTGAATTCTTGGAGAGCGTCCGGAGGTGTCCGGTATCCCATGCGGACCGGAGGATCGGAGAGAGCGTGTTCGTCTCCCGCCGGCAAACCCTGAGGACTGACGCGAACTCGCTCTTGATGACCATCAACCGTTTGTCCGGCTCCCCGGCGTCCGCGAGGACCTCCTGAGTCGCGACGACCCGACCCTTTTCTTTGATATTCTCGACCTTGTAAATCGGGTCGCGGACCTGCCAGATTAGACCCTCACCGCTGACGAGCCCGGTCGCCGTGCGATTGCGGAGCCAGTCCTCGTCAACCTCCGTGAATAGTGACCGGACGCGTCCCTCGCTGGTCCCCTTCCTACCCTTGGAGGTGGAGCCGACGAGGACGGCGTAGAGATTGGGATAGTGAGCCGTCCCCTCGACGACGTAATGAGGACCGCGACCGACGAGGTTTCCGAACATGGTCGCGAATTGAGCGAGGATCGCGACCGGGTCGGCCTCGGTCTCCGGCTCGATCGTCCGGACGACGTCTCCGATCAAGCCGTGATAGGCCGCCTGGTCGAGCGTCGGCCACCGCGGAGCGGATGGGAGAGGTATCCGGTCGACCTGATCGTCGTCGGCTTGCGAACTAAGCGAATTATGCGAACTAAGTCCCGGCTCATACTCCTCCGCCTGAGCGACGAGCTCACGAAGTCGATCGGCGTCTCCGCCGCGATCGAGCCAGTCGACGAGGTCGTCTCCGGAGTCCCGTTTCAAGCCGGGGAGTCGGAGGACCTTGATCGTTGCCGCGATCGGTCGGAGGATCGCCGCGACGTCCGCGATGTATTTCTCCCCGGCCTGGTCGCTGTCCGGTGTGAGAATGACCTCGCGTCCCCTGAGCGGTGTCCAGTCGGTCTTGTCGGCTGCCGACGATCCACCGGAGGACGCGATCGCCGCGAGTCCGCTCGACCGTGCCGCGTCGACGCATAGCTCACCCTCGACGACGTGGATCGGACCGTCGGGAGGTAGGTCGTTGATCCCATAGAGCGGTCGCGGTGCAGGCATCGCCTTGACCTGCCACCGATCCCCGATCCGGCTGATCGGTCGGACGTCCTTTCCCTCCGGCTTATCCCACCGGACGACGAGTCCGACCGGCTCACCGTTGCGATCAAAGTATTTCCACAACCGGGACCGCTTGCCGTGCTTTCGCTCAAGAGCGGAGAGAGCGGCTTTCGCTGTCGAGTATCCGCGGGCCTTGCCGTTGCTCGACGAGGTCGACGTCGACCGGCCTGAGCCATTGGTCGAGGAGCCGGTCGATCGGCCTGATCCGCCGATGACCGAATCCCACGCGAGCGGTCGGTCGGCGCCGCTTGGGGTGCATCCGTATCCGAAACCTCCTCGACCGTTGCCGTTGCTCGCGAATAGGTCGCCCGGCTTGAGGTTGAGAGCGTCGAGGATCGAGCCGGTCTCGCATCCCGCATGACACCGGATTAACGTCCGGCCGTCGTCCCCTGTGCTGATCGACAAGCTCGCTCGCCGGTCGCTGTGAGCCGGACATAGAGCCATCCACCGACCCTCGCCGGTCTGGCGAACTCCGTCGAGTCGGCTGAGTATCTCGCTGGTCTGCATGGTGATCCTACCTCGCGCGTGCTTAGGTGCTGCTGATCGAGCCGACGGTCTCGCTCTCGCGACGCTGCCGTCGAACGTGCCGGAGTAGAAACTCCGCGAGAATAGCGTCGTGATCGACCGGAGCGAGGTCCTGATCGACGACGACGTCGAGGTCGAGCGGGTGGTGATCTACTGGCATGTCTCGACCTCCGTCTCCGGGAGCCATCCCCGCCGGCGGAGACCGTCGACGATTTCCGGGAGTTGCTCGCCGCGAATAACGCGCCGACCGGCGATCCGGTCCGGCTCCGGGAGCGTCCCGTCCTCGTACAATCGCCGGACCCGCCACGTCGGAACCCGGAGGAGTTTTGCCACGTCGGCTGTGCTGAAATTGGTTTGCATCGCGACCCCCGTTGCTGAGTGTGAATACGCTCATTGTGACGGGAGACCGTGACCCGCTTAAGAATCGGGAGTCGTTACTCGACGTTAGAGCGTCGAGTCTGCCGGAGAAAACGGCTTAGAGTTTTCGGTCGAGGTAGGGTCGGAATTGCCTATTTCCGACCCCACCCGAAACCGTCGCGGAGTGTTTGTGCTTACGCGTGCCGATCCGGATTCCTGAACTCATACCGAATCTGCTTGACCTTGTTGGCGTCGATCCGCTCGCATTTCCCGGCGTCGATCTTGGCCGCACAAAGCTTGTTGTGCTTGTTGGCGATCCGCTGGTCGACGCCGGTCCCGGTCTCGGCTCCCTCCTCCTGAATGAGCCGCCAGACGTGCTCCCATTTCGGCTCTTTCTTTCGCACCCGATAGCCGGAGAGTCGGATCGCGTGATCGAGCTCCTCGACGGCCTCCGCGTCGAGTCGATCCGATCCGCCGGCGTACTGGTCGAGCTGAGCGAGGGCCCACCGAACGCGATCCGCCGCGTCGTGCTCGGAGACCCCGTCGGTCGACCCCGACACAAGCGAGACCGCCGCCGGCCTGGGTGCTTTCGGGACGCGATCCAGTCGGACCCGGAGAGCGTGTAGGGACGCCACGGTTGGACGTCGTCCAAGGTGCTTTGATTTCAGATAGTCGCGGAGAGACGCGACCTCCTGCCAGAATGAGCGATCCGTCGACATGATCCTACCTCGTTGAGAAAACGATCCCACCGGGGAGCCGGGGAGGTAGGAGCCCGGCTCCGCCGGCGGAATCTTGGCTCGCGGGAGCTACCCGCTCCGCCGATCATTATACTCGGAATCCTGCCACGTTGGGAGCCCCTGAGTTGACGAGACCCCGCATCGCGTGCGAGAATTGAGTATCTTCACAATCAAGCCGCTCGCCGGACCTCGTCGCCGGTAAACGGGATAACCATGTATCCGTCATGCCATGAAAATCCAGCAATTCCTTGAACATCACGGCATCGCGACCAATCCGTTTGCCGACGAGGATGCCCAGACCGACTTGGTCTTCAAGAGCGGTTGCATCCATGGCACGCATCATCCCACCTGGGATAAGATCTACGGCGATCCGAGCGAGCCGGCCACCTCGGTCGTTTTTGGCGAAAAGGGTTCCGGCAAGACGGCCATCGGTTTGCAAGTGATCCGCTATCTGGCCGATCACAACGCCGATCACCCCAAGGCGCAAACCCTGGTGATCCGCTACGACGATTTCAACCCTTTCCTCGACCGGTTCCGCGAGCGGTTCTCCGGGCGCCGGCGGCGACACGTGGAGAAACTCTTGCAGCAGTGGCGGCTTTGGGACCACATGGACGCCGTGCTCTCGCTGGGGGTGACGCAACTGGTCGACCGGCTCTTGGGCGTGCGGCAGTCGCGGCATCCGGCCGCGCGCGACGGACAGCTGGATCCTTCCGGGTTGGACGCCTCGCAGGTTCGCGACGTGATGCTCCTGGCCGCTTGCTACGATCAGTCGACCGGCGAGAACCAAGCGTCGAGGTGGCGAAAACTGGGCGGTCGGCTGGGATTCTCCACATGGCGCGCCCGTTGGGACATGGCCGTGGGGATCGTCGCTACACTGGCCACCGCCGGCGTGGTGATCGGCTTCCAGCTTTGGCCCTGGTTGCTGACCATCTGGCCCTACCTCGCACTGCTGGCCGGTTGGCTGCCGCGTATCGGCCGCTGGGTGAAAAACCACTGGCGGGCGTGGAAGATCGTTCGCAACACACGCGTGCTCAACCATCACACCAACGTGCTCCGGAAGATATTCCTCCGCTTTCCCAACGGCGACTTGGTCGGCCAGCCGCTACCCAACCAGCAGCGGAGCGACGATCGCTACGAACTGCTCGCCAAGCTGCAAGGCGTCCTTCGCGGGCTGAAGTTCGAGGGCACCGTCGTGCTCGTGGACCGCGTGGACGAGCCCTACCTGATCAACGGCTCGACCGATCTAATGCGGTTGCTCGTTTGGCCCATGCTCGACAATAAGTTCCTCAAACATCCCGGCCTGGGACTGAAGCTGCTGCTGCCAATCGAATTGGAACGGCTCATCGACCGCGAAGATCGCGACTTCCACCAACGGGCACGTCTCGACAAGCAACACCTGATCCGCTCGCTGCAGTGGACCGGACAGGCGCTGTACGACGTGGCGGGTGCCCGGGTCAAAGCCTGCGCGGCCGAGGGCCAATCGCCCGCGTTCACCGACCTGTTCGAGCCCGGCGTCGACCAACAACGGCTGATCTCTAGTCTTTCCGCGCTGCGCGTGCCGCGGAACCTGTTCAAGTTCATGTACCGGGTAATGACGACGCACTGCAACGCGCATACGGACGACGCGCCGGTGTGGCAAATCTCGGCCGAGACGTTCGAGTCGACCCTGGCCCTCTACCAGCGCGACCAGGACGCGTTCGACCGCGGCGTGGGCGCCGGGTGAGCGGGAGTTGCGTTCACCCCTCCGCTTTCGCCGTCGCGGCTCTCACTTGTTCGTCCCATCGAAGTCACGCTCGGGGGGCCTTTGCGAATCATGACCGGATAACTCATGCTTTGCCGCTCCAATCCGTCTTGGCGGCAAATGCTCTTCAGGGTGCCGCTCGGCAAATCGCGGACGCGCGGGTGGGGCACGGCGACCAGCCCGGGCCGCTCCGAATGCCCAAACTTCCGATGCGAACCTTTCGTCCGCGCGAGTTCCCAGCCATGGCCCTCGAGCAACGGATTCTCTTTCAGTGATCCATCAACCCATCAACCACATCGCACCCATGCCTGCGACACGGGCTGGCTGCATGGGCACCGGCGGCCAGCGTCCCTTCTCGTCTTGCCGCAAGCTCCCCGCCTAGCTCCCCTGCCCTTTTTATCCAGAATGATCCTGGTAAGTGAGCTTGACCGGGGTGACTGGCCGCGGATATTCTTCCGAACCGGGCAAGCCGCGCTCGCCGGTCGGCGGGGGCGGAACGCCCTAGTGCTTTGTGACAGCTAGGAATTAGGGTCTGTTGGACAAGGCGGGTGCCATGCCCACGCTTGGTGTGGGCATGCTTGGTGTGGGCATGCTTGGCGTGGGCATGCTTGGCGTGGACATGCTTGGCGTGGACATGCTTGCTGGCTCGCTGACGCTCGCGTAGCAAGCATGGCACCCAAGTTCGACGTACAACTAGCCTCGGGACGCGGGAAAGCTGGCCGGCCGTCCAGAAAACGGCCGGCGGAACGATGTGCGGCGGGAAGACGGTCGGTCGGCCGGCCGAAAGCGAACAGGCCAAGGACGGCGGGTATCGCGCATGGATGCAATCTGGCTCACACTCTATGGAATCGTCTCGGTCGTGGCGCTCGTGCAGACGGTGCTCCTGGGTATTCAGACATGGGAACACCGCCGCTACGGCCGTAGCTGCATGGCCAAGCTCGACGCCGCCCGCCCCAAGGGTCGGGTGGCCCTGTTCGCCCCCTGCAAGGGCCTCGACGTCGACCTGGAAGGCAACCTGCGGGCGATCTTCGAGCAAGATTACCCCGACTACGAGGTAACGTTCATCGTCGAGAGCGACGACGACCCCGCCTGCGACGTGGTCCGCCGGCTGATCGCCGAACACGACGGCGTGGCCAGCCGACTGGTCGTCGCCGGCAAGTCGGTTACCAGTGGGCAGAAAGTCCACAACCTTCGCGCGGCCACCGCCTCGGTGTCGGACGATGTCGAGTATCTGGCGTTCATCGATTCCGACGCCCGACCGCGACGCGAATGGCTGCGGATGCTGATCGCCCGATTCGAAGGGCACCGGCTGGGCGCGGTAACCGGGTACCGCTGGTTCGTGCCGGAACGGAACTCGCTAGTCAACCTCTTGCTTTACAGCTTGAATTGCGACGTGATGTCGCTCCTGGGACGCAGCAGTCATTATCTGGTATGGGGCGGCAGTTGGGCCATTCGCCGCGATGTGTTCGACCAGATCGGCCTCCGCGACGCCTGGAAAGGCACGCTCAGCGACGACCTGGTGGCCACCCAGGTTCTTCGCCGGGCGAAGCTGCCCGTACGGTTCGAGCCGGCCTGCGTGGTCGCCTCGCCGGTGAACTATGACGCCGCGGGCATGCTGTCGTTCGTGCGGCGGCAGTATCTGGTCGGACGCCACTACACGCCCGACTGGTGGATCCTGGCCCTGTTCGCCTCGACATTCACAACGCTCTCCTGGGCCGCGCAAGTGGCGGCGTGGGGCTGGGCATTGGCGGATGGCCCGCTGAGCCCTTGGCTGCCGGTGGCCGTCGGAGCAACACTGTTTGGGACTTATGTCTACCGGGGGCGTGTGCGGCAGCAAATGGTCGATGTTTACTTCCCCCAGCGCGGCGCGGAACTGGACGCCGCCCGCCGGTTCGACATTTGGCTCAACCCCTTGGGTGTCATGGTCAACTGGCTGGGGGTATTCGCCTCGATGTTCGGCCGCCACATTACCTGGCGGAACATTCGCTACCGCATGGGGCGGCACGGCAAGATCACCGCGTTGAGCCGGCTGGGCGAGGCGGCCATTGCCGACGGAGACGCCCCGGCGACTGCGACACCCGACCTGGTGCCGTTCCCCACCACGGTCGAGAACGAGAGGCGCGAGGAACAACCACAACTGAAGAAGGCCGGGTGACGATTGCCTTGTCACCCAATGGGATAACTGTAAGGCCATGACGCCGGCCGTGCTGCCCCGGAAGCCGGCAAAGCGCGAGCGGCGCGAGCAACACCCGGCCCGACCTGCGATCCCCCACCGCAAGCCACGAACCCAACGGCTGAATATCATGCGAATTGTCCTCTGCGATACTCGCAAGCACAACGTCTCGAAAGATTTCGCCGGCGGCTACGGTGTGGGTGTCTATCCAGGCGGTCCCACCTTGCGCGACAAGCTGATCCGGCGGTTTTACACCCGCGATCGCCGCCCCGTGGCCATGACCTATGCCTATTTGGCCGGCGCCTTCGGGCAATTGGGGCACCGCGTGCGTTACGCCGTCGACCGGCTGCCCAGCGGAGCCGATCTGTACGTCTTCTGCCCTAGCCTGATCAGCCTGGAGTGGGAGAAGCAGAGTATCGCCCGCCTGTTGCGGCGTGACCCCATGGCCCGGGTGCTGGTCGTGGGGCCAATCGCTTCGGTGATGCCCGAGGCCTTCGAGCAACTCGGCGTGACCGTGGTCCGCGGCGAGCCAGAGCAACTGCTCTGGCGGTTGGACGAGATACTCCAGACCAGCGAGCCGGTGGTGCAACTGGGGATGATCGACGACTTGGACCGCCTGCCGCTGCCCGACTGGTCGCCGTTCCGCCCGCGAAAGTTCCGCATCGGCTACGACTTCAGCCGTTTCCCCACCGGGCTGATCCAGGCCAGCCGCGGCTGCCCACTGAAGTGCAACTACTGCCCTTACATCGTCCAGGACAACGCCGTCCGCTTCCGCGAGCCGGAGGCGGTGGTCGACGAAATCCGTTGGGGAATGAATCGCTGGGGCTTCCGCTCGTTCAAGTTCCGCGATCCGCTCTTCGGGGCCAACCGCAAGCAACTCTACGGCCTGGTCGATCTGCTCGGACGGTTACCACGCCCGGTGCAGTTCTCCATTGAGACCCGAGTCGACGCCATGCGCCCAGAGATCCTGCGAATGCTCCGCCGCGTGGGCCTGACGAGCATCACCGTGGGCATCGAAACGCCCAACGATGAAACGCTCAGCCGCTACCGTCGGGCACCGATCGAGGCCGATCGCCAGCGGAAGTTTGTCGCCGAATGCCGGCAGCTTGGTATCCGCACCGTGGCCGGATTCCTGATCGGCTTCCCCGAAGACACCGACGCCTCGATCCGCCGCGTGCTCGACTACGCCCAGCAGGTCAACCCCACGTTCGCCAATTTCAACGTCGTCACGCCTTACCCTGGCACGCAATTTTTCAAGCAGATGCGCGACCGCATCGACGACTTCGACTTCAGCCACTACACGGTCTACACGCCCGTGCTGAAGTACGACCACCTGACGCGCGAGCGGGTCGGCTGGTGGGTCCGCAAGTGCTTCCGCCGCTACTACTCTCGCTGGGAATACCTGCGCGAGAACGGCCCACTGCTGTGGCCGCCGCTCCGCTTGTTGGGCTGGGGCCAGCGGCGCGACCGGACCGAATCGAGTCAGAGCGGCAACACGGACAAGACGGCCAGGAGCGAGCAGACGCCGGCGCCATCAGATGCGGCCCAGTCCGGCCACACCCATCCCCCCGTGCCCGGGCCGAAAAAGCCGACGCTGCCACTGGAAGTGCTCCAGGAAAAGGGCCTCCGCCACGACGGCCCGCATCGGCGTCCAACGATCGACTGGCCGACCGACGTGCGGCAGCGGTAACACAAGTCGTAAGCAAAACGTAAGCGTTCACCTTACGGACCGGAGATTGGTGCAGCTTCGGCCCGGATGCGTTGTGTTCCGCGGAAGAAGGATGGCCGAAGCATGGGCCTGCCCCCTTACCGACCCATCTTCCCGCAGCAGTAGTCGTCGCCCTGCCGGCTGGCTTCGCATGAGTCGCGCCACGCCTGATACCGCTCGGCCATCTTCTCAACCCGCTCGGGCATCGCTTCTGCCAGATCGTTTCGCTCGCTGGGATCGTCCTTCAGGTTGAAAAGTTCCCACGGCCTGTTCGCTCGCGCGCGATGAATCTTCCAGTCGCCCTCGTGCCATGCGGCTTGGCCGCGACTGGCGAACCCGATCGGCTCCGCTCGCTCGTTGCATTTGCCAGCGAAGACGGGTAGAAGGCTAACCCCGTCCAGCGGGCGAACGGCCGGTTCCACCTCGACCACCTCGGCGATCGTCGGAAGCAAGTCGCTGGTGACCGCGGCGAAGTGGGTGCGCGAGCCGGCCGGAATCTTCTCGGGCCACTCGATCACCCCTGGCACGCGGACGCCGCCCTCGAGCAGACTCCGCTTGCGGCCGCGAAAGGGCCCCGCCCGACCAGGCGCCCGATCGTTCCCCTCCGGCCCGTTGTCGGAGCAGAAGGTAAGCAGAGTGTTCCCCTCAACGCCCAACTCGCGGAGCAAGCCGCGGATCCGCCCGACCTGCTCGTCCAACGCCGTCACGCAGCCGTAGTAATGGGCGTGGTATTCGCTTGGGGCGTCGGGATACATGTCCAGATACTTCTTGCCCGCCACCACCGGCAGGTGCGGCGCATGGAACCAAACCACGGCGAAGAACGGCTGTCCCTTCTCGACCGACTGGCGGATGAACGGCTCCACGCGGTCGACAATCACCCGCGAGTCGCAGCCCTTGAGGTTCTCCGACACCTCGCGTCCCCGCTCGTCCCAATAGGCCGTGCCGTATCGCACTCCAGCCCGCTCGGGTTGCTCCAGCGCCGGCCACCATTTTCCGTTCGTCGACTTCGGCCGCCACATCGGGTCCCAGGTGGGCACCTTGGCCTCGGTGGAGAAGCAAACGTCGAACCCATTCTCCCACGGTGGCGAATACTCATGCGTGTTGCCCGGCCGGCCGCGGTTGGCGTCGCGTTGGCTGGTAGTGAGTGTGCCGAGGTGCCACTTGCCGAAATGCCCGGTGCCATAGTCCCGGGCACGGAGCAACTCGGCCAGCGTGAACTCGTGGGGTTTGAGGAATCCCCGGTTGGCAAACGGGATGTCCAGCCGATAGGGATGGCGACCAGTGAGCATCGAGCCACGCGTGGGGCTGCACACCGGCGCGGCCGCGTAGAATCGCTCGAAGACCATGCCGCCGGCGGCCATCGCGTCCAGCGCGGGGGTCTTGATGGTTCGACCGCCGTTGAACCCCACGTCGCCCCAGCCCAGGTCGTCAGCCATCATCAGAATGACATTGGGCCGCGCGGCATCGTTTGTCGTCGGCTGATCGTCGGTGTCCGGCTGGGCGAAAACCAGCGAGGTGGGAAGCAGTAACGCAGCGGCAATGCAAGCGAGGGTAGTTTTCATTGGAGCGGAGTGGGGTAGGTGGAGGGACGGAGTGGGTTAGGCCAGTAAGTCGACGCCGCCATCGACCGTGGACGGGGCCGCCGCCCGGAGCGACCGGAGAATGGGACTCCCGCCGGTCGCCATCTGCTGAACAGCCATGCAGGCGTCAATCATGCCGATGGCGGTCAGTCACCGAACGCTCCCAGTATATTCCGGGGATCGGCAAGTCGCAACGCGCGCAGGAGAAATGCAAAGTCGATTGCAGCCGGCGTTGAGCCTCCACACGTCATTCCCGCGCACGCGGGAATCCAGGGAATTGAGACGGATCGCTGGATTCCCGATACCCGCTTTCGCGGGCACAAGCTTCTCGGGAATGACGGAAGAAATCGACTTTGCAATCCTCCTGGCAACGCGCGGGCAATGGCGTTGAGCAACCGGGAGGCCGAAGAGGCAGACTGGCGCATAAGAACGGCCCCGAGGGAAAAGCCTTGGGGCCGAGAGAGCTGGGGTACTAGGATTTGAACCTAGACTAACTGATCCAGAGTGCAAGACCAGCCTCCCGACGCCCATCGGACAACACGCGGATACCCTTCCGGGTGCGGTTTTTTAGGGGTGCCGACAACAGGCCGACTACCCCCCGATGGGCGTCGGAGACCCGATTTGGCAACGGTTGTGGCAACACTCCACTCCAGGGATACTGGCAGGCCGGCGGGCAGGCGATGCGTTCCGGTTGTTGAGATGTACGCGATCAGCAGGAAAATTGGAAGGGAGCGATCTCGTGGAAGTCAAGAAGGTTCGACTGACCGCCGAGGCCCTGATTGGAGCTGAGGCTGCCGCCGAGGCACGTGGGTTGCGACTCGCGGTTTGGATGAGGGACTGCGTGCTGCGCGGCGTCCTGGCATCACCGCAGGGCTTCCAGGCTTTCCAGGCAGCGCAGTGTCGGCTCGCTGCTACGGGCGCTGCTGAAGCGGCGGGGGGGCCCCACGCGTCCGGAATCCGATCCAGACGGGCTACCTCGGGGCCAGATGGAACCGATTAGTTCGCGTCAGAAAGCCGTGAAGAATCGCAAGGCAAGCGGCTGACCGAAGCTGTTGCCTCCTCGACGAGGCGGATTTCATCGTCGGTCAGTTCATAGAGTTCGTAGACGAGCCGGTCGATTTGCTGGTCGGTGGCCTCGATTTGCCGCTGGATGGCGGTCCGCCCGTGCGGCGTCTTGGCTCCCTCCAACTCCCGATGCAAGTCCAGCATCGTTTGGACCAAAGAGACCATCCGGTCGTGCTGGGCCTTCTCGTCGGGATTGTCGAAGTCGATCGTGCGAATGGGAAGCTGACCAACATATTGCTTAGTGCAAGTTATCCACCCTCCGCGAAAGTGATTGCTGATTCGAGCGAGCTTCCAGAAGAGCAAGCGGGAGTTCATCAGCCCCAGTACATACTCCGGCACGATCCGAATGGCTGACCCCAGTGTTATCGAAAAACCCCCGCTCGCCATTGGACAAAACTGCGGCATTTCTTGTGGCAACCGACAGAACAGCCCCTCATTCGCAAGGAGAGGAACCATCAAGTGGGCTGAACCGTGGCGTTCGAGGTTGCGTGGCGCACTGAACCCGAACCACTGCCGGTATTGCTTTCGTCTAACCAACTCATCCTTTCGGCTTCGCAAATAGCTGTAGCACTTTGGGTACGCCCTCTTGAAATCCTCTTCGTTGATGGCGGAATACTTCTCCTGTTCGCGCCGGTAAGGGAAGATAATTCGCTCGCCAGAACATGGACGGAATCTGTACCGACCAAAATCCGAGGCATACAGCGGGATTCGCAAGCACTCCATCTCTATCTCTACTTCAGCACCATCTCGCGTAAAGAGCTTTTCATCGTGACAACGAAGAACAAACACGTTGTCCGCCCCACTGGAAGACCCTCGCGAAATGAAGCTCGGCAATTCTAACAGCTTTTGTGTTCCCGTATCGAGCTTTTCGTCAATCGACATTTCCTCTTTCGTTGCAAACGACCATGCGTCGCAGGAAAGCTGGGAAGCAGAGATTTCCCGCTTCTCCAGCAGTGGAGAGGCAATGTCAGGTGGCTTTTTCGGGCTGGCATACTCAACCGTTTCACATGACGCTCGCGACAAGAGCAGAAGGCACGTGTATGTCGTGGCACCGTGAAATACCTGTCCATGCTGGAAATCGACAATTTGGCGAATCACGCCTTGTTGTGTCAGGATTCCGCGCAGCGATTCGCCGTAGTCAGTGGCAAAGAATTTGTTCGGGAGAATGTAGCCCAGAAAGCCTGATGCATTCAGTCGTGACAGTCCTCGTTCGACAAACAGGACGTAGATATCATAATTTCCACCGCCCGCAGCGGCGTAGCGGTGGTTGTAGTAATCGACCGTCTCCGGGGCGGTCTCCCGCATCGTTTGGATGCGAATATACGGCGGGTTCCCAATCACCGCGTCAAACCCCGGTTCATCACCCGCGAAAATCTCCGCAAACTCCGCTTGCCAGTCGAATACGTTGATTCGCAGCCGCTCCTCCTCGTCGAACAGGCCCATCTGTTGGTTGTCGTAGAAATCCGGGCCGATCAGCGAATTGCCACACTTGATGTTCTCGCTCAAGTCGGGCAATGCCCGCTCGTGGAACATGCGGCGCTGGTTCTCCAGCGACTCGCCGCTCTCGCCTTCGAGCACCTTCAGCAGCAGGGAGAGCTTGGTGGTCTCGACGGCCTGACTGTCGATGTCGACCCCGAAGATGTGCGTGGTGAGGATCCGCTTGCGCTCGGCGGTGGTCAGTCGCCATTCGCCCGAGGCGTGGCGATAGAGCCGCGGCGAGTTGCCCCGCGCGTGCTTCTCCGGACCGTCTTCCTCGTAGCGGTCGCGGTACCAGTCCAACAGGAACTGATACGCCCCGAGCAGGAACGAGCCAGAGCCGCAGGCCGGGTCGAGCACGGTCACCGGGCGGAGCTTCTTGCTGGGTCGCCATCGGTCGGTCAGCCCGCCGACCTTTTGCGGCGTCTTGCCCTCGACCAGCTTGCCGACGGTTTGCTCGACGATGTAGTCGACGATGTAGGTGGGCGTGTAGTAGACCCCGCCCGCCTTGCGGACCTCGGGCTTCTCTTCGACTTTGGCTTGATGGCCCGGGGTGAGCCGGATCACCTTGCCGAGGAACTGCTCGTAGACCTGCCCGAGGATGTCGGCCGGGAGGACGGCGAACTCGTAGGGGCTTTCGGGATAGTAGAGCCCGGTGAGGATTTCCTTCAGCGGCTTGTCGTCGAGGGCGAGCGAGGGGGTGAGTTCGTCGGGGCCCCCGGCGCGGTCGCGCTCGGGCTCGAAGTGGAACAGGCCGGAGTTGTAGCGTTCGTCGGCGCGGCGGAAACGCTGGAAGAGCCGCTCGTAGATTTTCGGCCCGCCGAGGAGCGATTGCAGCGTTCCGTAGGGCTCGATGCCCCGATCCTCGCAGATGCGCAGGAAGACGATGCGGTCGATGGTCCGCTGGACGGCAAAGTTCAAATCGCGCTGCGAGAGGTCGGCGTTGCGGAGGGCGAAGTTGCGGGCGAGCATGTCGCGCCACTTCTCGATCTCGCCAAGGAAGGCGTCGTCCACCTCGGCGGTGCCCCGCTTGCGGGTCATCGAGGCGGCGTACTTGTCGAACGAACCCTTGAGGATTGCCTCGCGCGAGAAGACCGAGGCCAATTCGCCCCAGCGCTGGGGGTACTGATCGTAGCGGAAATACATCACCCGCGCGGCGCTGGCCTTGTCCGTCTTGGCCGGCTTGACGCGGCAGTCGTAGACGGCCATTTCCTCGAAGTCGGTGAGGATCGAGAGCGGCAGTTTGGCACTCCAGGCATAGCGGCGAAGCTGGAAGGCGGGGCCGATGTCGTGGCGGATGTCGACGCTGGGCTTCTTGGCCTCGACGAAGAACTTGCGCGTTCCGCCCACGCGGCAGCAGTAGTCGGGCGCTTTGGTGGCCCCGCCGATCTTGATGGCGTCCTCGTGGATCACCTCGCGATAGGCCTCGTGGTAGCCCTGCTCGTTGTGGACGTCCCAGCCGAGGGTCTTCAGCAGTGGATCGAGGAAGTCGCGGCGCAGCTCGGTTTCGTTGTAGCGGCCTTCGGCATAGTCGTCGGCGTGCTCGCGGAACCGCTCGACGAGTTCGACCAGCCCCGGCGGCGGGGGAATGGCGGGTGCTTGGGCAGCGGTCGGCTTCTTGCTCTTCTTGGGCATGACTGTTCACTTTGCCTCCAGTTCTGGGCCAGAATAACGGCTGTTTCGTGCGAAGACCAGCAGGGGCCCCCTCCTGGACACATTACCCCTAGCGTGGTATCATTGGGCTTGATGGTGGGGGCGCTTCTCTTCTTGCTAACTAGAAGGAGGGTATGCCATGTATCAAGGGCTCCGTCGGACCTTGCTGGCCCTGGCACTTGCGGGGGGCGCTGGCTGCGGGGGAGTTGCTGATTGCCAACGTCGGGGCGATCAGGCTGGCTCCGCTACGGCGATCAGCGGAACTGCATGGCAGTTAGAAAAAGCCTCCCGTCACAACCTGGGAGAGCTCCAGAAGAGGGCGCTTCAGCCAGCGGAAATCTATCGACGCATTTCCCCTGCGGTTGTCACCATCACGACCAAGAACGAAGCGGGCCAAGCTATCGCTTCAGGATCAGGTTTCTTCATAAGTTTCCATGATCTAAACATGGACGAGGCAGGGTCCGACCGGAGCAAGCAACTCGCCCTTGATTCTGCAATAGCGAGCACCGTTGAAGACGCGACGCCGGCGTACGTGGTTACAAGCTACCACGTGACAGAAGGTGCCGTCAGCGCTAATGTGAGCTTACACAACGGACATAGCGCCTGCGTGGTGAACGCGCTGTTGGAAGACAAGCAAGTTGACCTCGCATTGTGGCTTGTGACTGTTAACAGCAAGGATGGCATCGCCACCCTAGAGCTTTCCGATGTTCCAGCCCCGGTGGGGTCAAGAGCGTACGCTGTGGGTTCGCCAGCCGGGCTTGAGGCATCGTACAGCAGCGGCGAAATCAGTGGCCATCGGGAGTTTAACAATTGCAAGTGGCTTCAGACAACTGCTCCGATCGGAAGGGGCTCCAGCGGTGGACCGCTCGTAGGACCTGACGGCCGTGTTATCGGTGTGATAACAGCAATGAACAAGGCCGGACAGAACCTGAACTTTGCGGTACCTAGTTCGACGCTACAGGCGTTTCTTGCATCGCGATTCCATCGTCGCTTTTTATGGGAAGGGGTAAGTATTGCACGCGAAGAGCAGCACGCCCGCACTGCCTGTCTTTTCAAGAAGCAGAAACAACAGGTGGAGCCTGATCCAGCGGGAAAGGCACTATTCGATGCGTACAACCGCCTCCAATCCTACGATGCTGCAAGACAGATCGTGGCAAATAAGGATAAATGGCTTAAGTCGACACCGAAAGACCATCAGTATTTGGCCTACATGTTGATCGGCAAAGCCCACGCAGGCCTCGCAGCTCAAGATGCCGAACGTGACCATGCAGGCGCGCTGTCCGAGGGCCAGCTCGCCTCGCAGGAAGAAGCATATCGTAATTCGGCGCAATCTAGTGATGCCATCGCGTGCTACACCAGAGCGGCTTTATTGAAGCCAGATTATTCGCCCTGTTATGATGGCCTGCTAGGCCAGTACGCCCGTCGCGGTGAGTTCTCCAAGGCCCTTGCTGCGGCTAACAAACTGGTTTCGCTCGTGCCGAAATGTTTCTTGGCTTACGAAGGACGAGGGCGATGTTACGAACGTTTGGGACGTTACGACTTAGCCGTTGCAGATTTCAAGCGAGCCGCTGAACTAAATCCTATTGATGCGGAGATTCACACGCATGTGGCAGAAGTCTACATGGCAGCGCGTCAACATGACAAAGCTGTGGCGTCCCTTGAGAAGGCCGTTGAACTCGGGTACACGCCGAGTTATCTGTGCTACTTCAACATGGGCACATGCTATTCACGTGATGGGAAGTACCTGACTGCTATCGCGATGTACCAAAAAGCGAAGAGCGCGGGAGCCCCCACGGGAGATTGTGACAGAGAGATCGCGCGCTGCCGAGCCAAGCGGAGATAGCTGGTTTAGCGACAGCAGATGCACGCCGCTAGACCTGACGGGCGGGCGTGAAAGTATAGGGGCGCGTTTGCCCATAGGTTCGACTGCCCCCTTTTCTGGAGGATGATCCGGTGAAACGCTTTTGGTTGCTGATCCCGCTGCTTGTGCTCCTGGCCGCGCCCGCGATGGGCCAGTGGAACCGGCCCTACTACATGACGCCCGGCCAAGCCATCCAGTGGCAGTACGGCGCGGCGG
>Ga0180436_10001798_pt1 | contig 20773 bp, 25 predicted proteins | sample SS_ome_2_FD_132434 | JGI IMG/M metagenome (GOLD analysis project Ga0180436, IMG submission 132434) | Hypersaline lake sediment archaeal communities from the Salton Sea, California, USA - SS_3_S_2 metaG | ecosystem: Environmental > Aquatic > Non-marine Saline and Alkaline > Hypersaline >...
AATGTATTGGAAATGTTCCAGAGCAACTACTCTGAGATCCAAAAAACGATGGGAAGAGAGATCATTGGTCTTGAGCTCATATCCACAGAAGACTTCATCGCTCAAGCGTCAGCTGTAGAAGCATAATTCACTTCATCTTCCGGGGGGATGTACCCCCTGAAGATTGAAATCCCCTACGCTACTAATCTATACACCTCCTTAACTTTCATCAAATATAGAGTTAATTTATAACAAATATTAATCCTAAAAAGATATGATAAAAGCAAATTGTAACTAATAAGGATATAGATATTATGAGCATAAACCCAGATATTAAGATCTACGAATATGACGCAGTCATCGTTGGTTCTGGACTCGCTGGTTTGGCAGCAGCTAAAGAGTTGACAGAAGCAGGTAAAAAAACAGCGATCATCACAAAACTCCATCCACTTCGTTCACACTCTGGTGCAGCCCAAGGTGGTATCAATGCAGCACTTAATGAAGAAGATTCTACAGAGCTTCATGAATTTGATACAGTAAAGGGTTCTGACTATTTGGCTGATCAAGACTGTGTTGAGCTTATGTGTACAAAAGCACCTGAGACTATCCGCTGGGCTGAAAGAATGGGTGCTACTTTTTCAAGAGATGAAGAAGGAAATATTGCGATCCGTCCATTTGGTGGTCAATCTAAGCCTAGAGCCTGTTATGCAAAGGATAGAACCGGACTAGCCGTACTTCAAGCCATCTATGAGCAGGCATTTCGAGCAGGTATCGAAGTTTTTGATGAATGGTATGCAGCTGATCTGATCTATGAAGATGGAAAAGTATCTGGTGTTGCAGCCTATGACATCCGTAACTCTGAACCAGCGATTTTCAATGCAAAAGTAACGATGTTTGCTACAGGTGGTCACGCAAGAGCATATAGGTTTAACTCGAATGCACATGCAAATACAGGTGATTCACTCTCTATCGTTGCACGTCACGGTCTTCCGCTTGAAGATATGGAGTTCGTTCAGTTCCACCCAAGTGGACTTGGTGGTTCAGGTGTACTTATCTCTGAAGCTGCGCGTGGAGAAGGTGGACGTCTTTTTAACTCTGAAGGTGAAAGATTTATGAGTAAGTATGCGCCTAATGCAATGGAACTTGCTTCTCGTGATGTTGTATCTAGAGCGATCATGGAGGAAGTACGTCAAGGTAGAGGTGTAGGTAAAGATGGACAGTCTGTCAATATTGACCTTACACACTTGGATCCAGAGATCATCTTAACACGTCTTCCTGAGCTACGTGAACTTGCTATCGCGTTCCAGGGACAGGATATGCTTAAGGAACCTATTCATATCTCTGCTACGGCGCACTATTCTATGGGTGGAATACCAACAAACATCAACTGTGAAGTACGTAAGTCACCAACAGAGATGACAGAAGGTTTTTATGCTGCCGGTGAGTGTGCATGTGTATCTGTACACGGTGCGAACAGACTGGGTGCCAATTCAGTACTTGAAGCCCTTCTTTTTGGACGTCACGCAGGTCAAAATATGGTGAGGAAACTGGATGAAGGTATAGAACTTCGTAAAGCCAAACCTTCAGATGCAGATACAATGCTTTCAGAAATGGAGAAGATCAAAACATCTGGCGGAAATGAAACAGTTCCGGGTCTTAGAGCAGAATTACAAGCTGGTATGACGGCAGACGCAGGTGTATTTAGAACCAAAGAATCTCTAGAGAGACAAATTGCATTGATCGATGATCTCTTGGTAAGATTTAACAATATCCGTATTGATGATAAGTCAGACACATTTAACACTGAACTGCAAGAAGCGATAGAGCTTGGACACATGTTAGAGTTCTCCAAGTTCATTGTTGTAGGAGCTTTAAATAGAGAAGAGAGTCGTGGTGGACACTATCGTGAAGATTTCCCTACTAGAGATGATGAAAGATTCTTGAAACATACATATGCATATATGGACAAAGACTATAATATCTCACTTGAATGGGGAGATGTAGTGCTTGGTAAGTTTGAACCTAAAGAAAGATCATACTAAGGAGGTCATAATGAGTGAAACTAGAAAAGTAACAATTAAAGCATGGAGATTCAATGCTGAAACAGACTACCTTCCATATACCAAAGAGTATAAAATGGAAGTGGGTAAAGATGACCTAATCCTTGACCTTATGAATAGAATTAAATGGGAACATGATGGTTCGTTCTCTTATAGACGTTCTTGTAGACACGGTATCTGTGGTGCCTGTGCTATAAAGGTAAATGGTAAATCAGTTCTTGCCTGTAAGCAGAATGCTATTGAACTGCTTGACCTGTTCGATAATGACATCACGCTTGAGCCTAGTTCTAAGAATCGTGCCGTTAAAGATATGATCATTGACAAATCAGACTTCTGGGATAAGCATGCAGCAGTAAAACCATATATCGTTGCGGATATTGATCCTCAACCTGAAAAGGAAACAAAACAGACCATAGCACAGTTCAACGCCCTACTCGATGCTGACCTTTGTATCCAGTGTGGTGCTTGTCATTATGCTTGTCCTGCGCTTGAAGTAAATGATGCATTCCTTGGGCCAGCTGCACTTGCTGCCGCCTATAGATTTACAGCAGATACAAGAGATGAAGCAAAAGAAGAGAGACTGCAGATCACGTTTGAATCTGGATCAGGTGTTTGGGATTGTGTAAAATGCTTTGAATGTGCAGAAGCATGTCCAAAAGAAGTAAACCCTATCGAAAAGATCGGTAAACTTCACAATATGCAGTTTGAATATGGTGTGGCTGAAAGCAATGTCGCAACACGTCACGCAGAAGGTTTCCTAAGAGGTATGAAAAAGTACGGTTATCTTGATGAAGCAGATATCGTAACTTACTCTGAAGGATACTTGGGTGTCTATAAACACTTAGGAGCAGCAATGAAGATGATGAAAAGCGGTAAGATCCATTGGCACTCAGGTATACCGTTCATTGATAGTATTCCAAAGATCAAAAATTTAGAAGAGGTTCAAAAACTTATTGAGATCTCTCAAACAAATAAGCTGTAAGGAGAAGAGATGAGCGAACAATTACACTATGCATTATTTACAGGATGTACGGCAAAGCAGTCTACCCCTGAGTTACTTTCATCTACGCTTGCAGTAGCTGACAAGTTAGGTATCAAGATCACTATACTTGAAGAAGCAAGTTGTTGTGGTGCAAGTCACTTACAAGACTTTGATGAGTTTTTGGCACATGTACTGAATGCCAGAAATATCTGTTATGCTGAAAAGTTGGGTCTGACAATGATCACGATCTGTAACACTTGTCAGCTGAACTCTGCGATGACAAAACATGCACTTGATACGGACCCTGAACTCAAAGCAAGAGTGAATGAGAAACTTGCAGAGGTTGGTCTAGAGTATAAAGGTACATCTGAGATCAAACACTTCCTCTATACGCTTATAGATGAGTATGGTTTAGAGAATGTGAAAGATAAGGTACAGGTACCACTTAGCCACTTAAACATCGCACCTTTCTATGGATGCCACAACATTCGTCCCTCAGAATTGCATGAAGAAGCAAATGGACATGAAAACCCATACAAGCCTACTTCACTTGACTCTCTTATTGATGCACTCGAAGGTAACCCGGTAAATTATGAGAGTAAAAATAAATGTTGTGGTTTCCATGTAGAGCTTCAAGCAAACCACACTTCTGAAGTGTTGGCTGGAAATGCTCTTGTAGATGCAATTGACAATAATGCTGATATGATGGTAACACCATGTCCACTCTGTCACCTTAAGATGGATACTTATCAAGACAGTGTCGGTAAAGTGATGGGGCGTGATGTGGAACTTCCTGTTCTACATATGCCACAGATGGTCGCTCTTGCTCTTGGTTGTACAGAAAAAGAGATCGGTCTTAACTTCCATGTTCAAAAAGCTAAGCATCTCTATACTGCTTAAAAATCACTACATTTTTATTTCGTTCCATAGTTTCACATTGGAACGAAATAACCTTCAAAAAACACGCTAAAACCATAAAACCACTTAGATAAAACGTGCTATAATCCAACGTTAAATAGTGTTAAATATGGGTTAACACATATTTAACACTATGGTTATAATATACATAAATAAAACGAATAGGATGAGAGTATGAAAAAAATAGTATTGCTAGTTACAGCATTGGTAATGATGAGTTCAAGTGGTTTTTCTGAGGAAATGAAACATGGGATGCATTCAGGACACGGGAAAAAGATGCCAACACGTTTTCAAGCTGTTTCTCCAGATAAGGCAGTGATACTTCAAGAAGGTGAAAGTAAAATGTATTGTCCTAAATGTGGGATGACACTTCCGATGTTCTATAAAACAAACCATGCTGCAGATGTAGATGGTAAAACGACACAGTTCTGCTCTATCCACTGTTTAGCAGAAACTATGGCTGATGGTGCTAAAGTCACCAATGTTAAAGTAATCGACAATACAACTTTAGAGTTTATAGACGTTATTAATTCATGGTATGTATTTGGTAGTTCAAAACCAGGAACAATGAGTATGACAAGTAAGTATGCATTTGGTAAGAAATCAGATGCAGAAAAATTTGCCAAAGAGTTTGGCGGAAAAGTAATGACATATTATGATGTGTTAGATTCAGTAAAATCTACCCTTGAACAAGAGCGTACTATGGTACAGAAGAAACAGGTGATGGCAGCATTGAAAGGTGAACAGATCTATATGCAGACGTGTACTCCTATTGAGAATAAGTTTTCCAGTATTGCAGAAGCAAAAACATATTTGATGAAAGAAAAACCTTGCGGTGATATCAAAGGAAAAACGCTTCAGGCTATTGCACTTTATTTATACGCACGTAACTAATAAGGTCCCAAGTGAAGCAGTTTCTTTTATTTACATTTTTAGCAACTGTGTTCATATTTGCGGAAGGTATTTCACCTTCCAAGTATGCGAAACTAGTTCAAAAAGGTGAAAAAGTAGCCTTGAAGCTTTGTGATGAGAAGAAGCTTTCCCAAATTAAACCTACTGATCTTGAAAAGATCTTTCAGCAGATTGATGATGTTCAACCTTGTATCACTCTAAATGCACGGAATAAAGAAGCATTGGCTTATTTCATCATGGCAGGTCAATCTGAGTCTACCAAACATGTTAAAGGTCAAATAGAAGTACCTAAAGAGGTTAAGTGCCCTGTATGTGGTATGTTTGTTGCAAAGTACCCTAAATGGGTTGCACATTTAGAAGCAAATGGTAAGAACTACTACTTTGACGGTGTTAAAGATATGATGAAATTTTATATCTTTGATGTGGATTTTCCATTTGAGAGAAATAAGATCACACAGATAGAGGTTACGGACTTTTATACACTTCAAGCCATTGATGCGAAAAAAGCTTTCTATGTCATAGGTTCAGATGTTTATGGTCCCATGGGTAATGAACTTATCCCATTTCTTACTAAAGAAGCGGCAGAAAACTTTATGCGTGACCACAGAGGAGAAAAGATCATCCTCTTTGATGAGATCACTCCCCATCTGGTAATGGGACTTGATGGCATAGAGTATGCTGAATAACCATTAACTTAGGAATAGAAGATTGATAAAACCATTTGCAGCATTACTGTTTCTATTGATACTTATGATGTTTGCTGTTGGGCTGCACTATGCACTTTTCAGTCATGAAAGATCAACAAGATCAATACATCATTTAACAGAACTTACACAGATGGCTCCACTCTCATTGAGTGTTGCTTATGACGAATCAAACTATAACAGTACCTATCCTGACATGCAAGGACTTGGAAGAATGGACTTTGTCTATGAACAGTAACGCATTTTGGCATTTTCTTACGCTTCAATTTTTTAAAGAACGAAGTAGACATCTTAGTGTCATAGTGATATCAGTCATGATACTCTTTTTACTCTCTTCTACACTCTTTATCTCTTCTTCTATCCGTTACTCCCTTGAAGAGACCTTGAAGGTACAACCTGATTTTGTTATAAGCCGTACACAGGGAGGCATATCTGTCCCAACACCTGCAATATGGGCAGATGAATTACTTGATATTTATGGCATAAGCGAAGTATCACTAAGAGTCTATGGTCGTTATTTCTTTGAAGCAAAAAAGAAATCCTTCCTTATAGTTGGTGTGGATTTTTTTGAAGAACAGGCGCATAAAAACCTTGAAAAACTTATAGGTGAGACAGATATCAAAGCATTTTTTGATGGGAAGCATATGTTGGTGGGTGAAGGTGTAAGAGCTTATTTAAATGCACACTTTTATAAAAATTCCTATAATTTCCTTACGCCTAAAGGCCAGTTTGAAAATGTAAATATATTCAAAGAACTGCCATCACAGAGTAACCTTATAACCAATGATATGATGGTCATGCCTATTGATCTAGCCCGTAAGATCCTGGGCTACACAGAAGATGAAGCCACAGATATTACATTCAATGTACCTAACCCTGATGAGTGGTATATGATATCAGATAAGGTCTCTGCCCTGCACTATGACCTTCACGTGGTCAATAAGAGTGATGTAGAGAAATCCTATGAGAATCTCTATAATTTCAAAGGAGGCTTTTTCCTCATACTCTTTTTAGTCACACTGGGTACTTTTGCATTGATACTCTATCAGCGTTACAGTATGGTGTACTCTTCGGAGCGTCGACAGATAGGACTACTGCGTGCATTGGGTTGGAGTATCAATGATGTATTGAAACTGAAATTTATAGAAACACTTTTAGTAGTATTTATATCATTTGTGATCGGACTATTCTTCGCTTATATATATGTGTTCATTTTAGGAGCTCCTCTTCTTAAAGAGATCTTCCTGGGAGGTCAGAATCTACATAACACACTCTCTTTTGTACCAGTAATTGACTTTTCCGTATTGACCTCTATTTTTCTTCTCTATGCACTTCCTTTCATAGCATCGGTGCTGATACCTGTATGGAGAGTCTCTGTGACAGATCCAAAAGAGGCTATGCTATGACAGGAAACACAATGATACAGATTGAGAACCTTTACAGGACATACCATCATGAAGGAAATGAAGTACCGGTGCTGAAAGATATAAACCTCACAATAGAACAAGGGGAATGTGTCATATTTAAAGGTGTGAGTGGCAGCGGTAAAACGACACTTTTATCTCTTATAGCCGGATTGGATAAACCCAGCGCTGGTAAAGTTCTTATAGAAGATGAACCTATCAGTAAGCTTCCTGATCTCTTCGCTTCAGAACTTCGTGCCAAAAAGATAGGAATGATCTTTCAGCACTTTAATCTCTTTGAACATCTCACTGTAAATGAGAACGTGACACTTCCGCTTATCCCGTCTGGCTTAAAAATCAAGGAGATACATGAAAAGGTCGATAATGCACTGAATCTAGCAAATATCATCCATAAGAAAGATATCGTAGCAAGCAGGTTGTCTGGAGGTGAAAAACAGCGTACAGCGATCGCTAGAGCTTTGGTAGCTGATCCTAAGATCATTTTGTGTGATGAGCCTACTGCAAATTTGGATAGGGATAATTCACTTCTTTTCATTGATATACTTGAAGAACTGCATCGTATGGAGAAAACGATCGTCATCGCTACACACGATCCTCTGTTTGATAATTTGTCATTTAATACTACTATAGTGCCAATGATAGATGGCAAGATCGTATAGAGTCACATATGAATGAAGCCCTGTTTTCAAATCAAGTTATTGTCTTTCTTCTTGGGGAGTCAATACTTTTTGCACTGTTGCTCGTAGCTTTTGTAGTTACATTGAAAGTATTGGTAAAATGGGATTTTGAGAGCTTTACACCATTTCAATTTGCCTTAGAGAGACAATCTTATCTTGTCAGTACCATCATTCTTTTTGTTTTTATTTTAAAATTTATTTTAGTCGCTTATTTTATCTTTAGTATAGATACATTGGCATCGCTTTTGCCTGGTGCTATGTGTGGAGCAGGTGTGATCAAGGCAAATGATTATGGTTCATATCTTTTAATATTGAAATTCTTTATTCTATTTTTATTGACTCTTTGGCTTTATGTTCATTTCTATGATATGCGTACTAAAAACCATCAATGGTTTAAACATAAATCATGGTTGTTTGGTTTGATCTTTCTATTTATTGTTCTAGAATTAGCCCTCAACTATGCATACTTTACCAATATCGATACTCATATGCCTGTGAGTTGTTGTGCAGCACTGTTTGGTCAACTTGAAGGAGCAAACCCCCTCCCCTTTGGCTTGAGTGTTCCACTTCTGTTGGTGTTGTTCTATCTACTCTATACACTGCTCATTTTGACACTTCAAAGCGGGTACACGATACTTTATGTCATAGCAAATATACTTTTTGTATTTATCGCTTACTACGCAGTAGTCTATTTCTTTGGAACTTATATCTATCAGCTTCCCACACATAAATGTCCATTCTGCATGCTGCAGCCAGAGTACTACTATGTTGGGTATCTTTTATGGGGGTCACTCTTTATGGGAAGTTATATTGGATTGAGTGATGCTGTTTCTATGATGTGGTTAGGTAAAAAAGAAATGAGATCACAAAAACTTGTAGTAGTATTACTTAGTATCTTTGTGCTATTATGCACGGCTTATGTATCGGGCTACTATATCAGAAATGGTGTACTATTATAGATGGAGACTTCATGAAAAAACTAATTCCTTTGCTTATTATTTTAACCGTGATAGGTATTATTGCTGTAATCATTATTTCAATGGCTAAAGATAAACAGCCGGTTACCATTCTAAAGAATAACATTGAGATGAAAGCACTGCCTCTCAAAGTAAATTTCACGAATGATCCTTACTGTAAAATGCTTATTACTACGGAAAGAAACAGTGTACAAGTCGTTTCTCCAGATGGTGATACATGGTTTTTTGATGACCCTGGTTGTATGATATTATGGATACAAGAGAAATCATTTAGAGATAATGCTAAGATCTGGATTCATGCTATTGATACCAAACGATGGATAGATGCAAGAAAAGCGTGGTACGGAATAGCCGATCAAACTGAAATGCATTATGGTTTTGGTGCTAGAGAGAAAAAAGTAGAGGGTACTATAGATTTCAAAGAGATGGAACTTCGTATGCTAAGAGGTGAAAATCTGGCCAATCCTAAAATAAGAAAAAAACTTTTGGGAGAATAGATGGAGGCTGTTGATCTTATCTCCATAGCAACGATCGCTTTTTTAGGTGCCTTTGGACACTGTATAGGAATGTGCGGTGGTATTGTCATTGCCTACAGCAGTAGAAAAGTAGATGCTGAGTGGTCAAACATGATGCAGGGATTTGCCCATCTTGTCTACTCTTTTGGCCGAATTACCACCTATGTGATGTTAGGGGTGATATTTGGAGCCATAGGCGGTGTAGCACAGTTCAACGGTTATACCACGGCTGCCTTGACGATCGTAGCAGGTATATTTATGATCCTTGCGGGGCTTTCGCTTTTAGGAAAACTGGATTTTTTGACAAAACTAGAACACTCATTCTCTGGAAGTAAATGGTACCAGGATGCATTCCGACAAATATTACAGTCTAAATCACTCTACAGTTTCTACATCTTAGGACTGCTCAATGGTCTTTTACCATGTGGACTGGTTTATTTCTTTGCTGTGACCGCTGCTAGTACGGGAAGCCCACTCTGGGGTGCATTGGTCATGTTCATTTTTGGTCTTAGTACCATACCTGCACTTTTCAGTTTAGGCTACTTTACACAGTTACTTACTAAGAGCTCTTTGAGAAAAAAAATGATGAACCTGGCTTCAATTATAGTGATTCTTTTTGGTATCTATACGATCTATAGAGGTGTTGATTTTATTGAAAATCCAGATAAAACTGTTCTGAAATGTTGTGAAGAGGTCAAGGAAATCAATAGTAGTGAATTTACACCTTTTGATGCCGTAAAATAGATTTTTCCATTTTTTGAAATTAATCTTTATCTTTCTATTGTATACTATATAATATGATAATAAAAGGAAGGTAGATGAAAGAGTTCTTGACATTCGAGTCATTCATTACTCCCTCTCTGCTAATATTTATCTACTATATCGGCGCTGTGGTCATTCCTGTGGTCAGCTGGTATTTTGTACACTGGATCAAAACAGTATACTTTTCAAAAAAAGATGCAAAAAGTAAAGAGTATGTAGAAGTTGAGATCTCATCTCGTCAACGCTTCATTGTTTACACGATCTTTTTTATCTCTCTTCTGAGTATGGAGATACTCTGGAGGATGATGTTTGAGTTCTTCATTGCATATTTTGATATGCATGATGCCCTCATGAAGTTATCTTAGTTTAAATAGTTTGATTATTAGGATTTAATTGTGATTTTTGTTTCTAGAAGTGTTGTAGTTTTGTTGCTATTAAACTCCTACTCTTTCGCAGATACCAACAGTTCAATTCCCCAAGAGTCTAGTTATATAGATGATGCACACAAGGACATTTCTGAAATGGTCGTTGAGTGGGCAGATATAGTAGATACAAAACTCAGTACTTGGTTAGAAGATGATGAAGCAAATGCAACACAGCAAGTTGAGAGTCCAAGTGAGTTGCCTAAAGAGACATTGGAAGAAGAGGTTAATTATGTAGATTCATTTTTCCAGACAGGTAAATATCTTGATGAGACGGATAGTACATATATACTTTTAAGAACAGAAAGTTTTTTTCAGTCTAAAGAGTCTGCAGATTTTGGTTTAAAGCTTAGAGCTCAGATGCCATTTAGAAAAAGCAAGAAGAATCTTAAGATATTTATCGAAGATGTTACTGCGGAGAATGCTAGGAATGTACTGCAGGATAAAGAGGAGACTCCTAGTATTGGGTTGAACTACTATAGACCTGAAACATATGGTATAAACTCCAAATATTCATTGGGGCTTAGTGGTATAGACCCTTATGTGCGTGCCAGGTATAATAAATTTTTTAAAACTGAAAATTGGTATATAGATATTGCTCAAAGTTTTCAATATTCTACAGATGATAAGTTTGAAGAAGATACAGAATTCTATTTTGATAGACAATTTGAGGATATGAGTCTATTAAGACTTCAGTTTTACAGAGCTACACACCAGGAGATAGATGGAATGGACTATGGGATGTCCATACAGTATTATTTTTCTCAAAAGAGAGACAACACTGGTCTTAGATTATCACAAACATTTTTTGGAAATACAGAATATCCTTACGTAGTAAACGAGAATGTAGACCCTCCTTTGACAAAAATCTATGGTGGTGTGAACACTTATACTTCAACATTAACATGGAGAAGAAATGTATGGCGTAAATGGTTCTATTATGAAGTGCGTCCTGCAGTCAGTTTTCAAAAGATGTATGATTGGGATCCTAACTACTCTATTCGTATCTTTTTCGACTTCTATTTCGGAAAATTTGATAAAATTTAAATAAATAAGACAAAATATATCTTATTTAAATTTTTTTGTGTTATAATCTCTTCACAAATCAAAAAAAAGGAAACAAAATGCCAAAGATCAATAAATATCAAGATATCTCAGAAATCGATAGAGAAGCAAAGAAAGACCTTATAGACAGACACTCTCCATTCATTCACTGTGCTGACACAGCAACTGCTGGTGAGCCGTTTGAAGTAACTGTAAAAATGGGTAATGAGTATACTCACCCGGATGATTTCGATCACTTCATCGAATCAGTAACACTTTTTGACGGTGAAACTCAACTTGCAAAAGCTTCTTATGTTCCAGGTACACTTGGAAACACAAAAGCACACAACACTACTACATTTACAATCATCCCAACGGGTAAAAAACTTAAACTTGTTGCACATGGTTACTGTACTAAACACGGTATCTGGGAAGGTACTGAAAAAGTTGTAGAGGTTAACTAGTCCACTAGTCCTTTTAACGCTTGCTTTGGGGAGCTTTCTTTAGCTCTCCCCTCTTTTTATCAACTGATCTTCTACCTAAATTTATTTACCTCTTAGCTTTACTATTTTGTACTGTCATAGCTTTCAAGAGAGCTTCTGTTTTCCCTTATGCCTTCTTCTATTTAAAGTACTTTCATTTTTACACTCGCATGCAGCTCATCACCTATCCACTCTAGCTGTGCAGGTAGCATTCTGTCGAAATATCCGTGTACTTTTCTGTTTCCGTCTGCATCATGTGAACACAAAAATCCAACTAGCATAGGTGTATATCCTTTTTTATCAATCAGTTCAATATGTGATAACAGTTCTTTGCTACTTCTACTTTCCCAGTCTTTTTTATGGATCAAGGTAGTACATGCCTCTTTTTGAAATAACACTTGCCTTTTATCATGGTTTACAGATGACCAATTTGAACGATTATTTACACAGTCAAAACCATATTTGTCTCTCATCATTTTTCTGCTCATTAGACTCATACTGAGATCCTTTTTTATTTAGTATATTTGAAATTATGGTTTATGGTAATGGCATTATTGAGATTATTTTTTTCTCAAAATGCCTATTTTGGAAGTTTTATTTATCGTAAAACTGTGTATACAACATATTTGTAGTATGTTTTGTTTATTTACACCTTTATCTATCTTCTGCTACACTACGTTCATAAAAACTGAGGATATAAAATGATTATGCAAAACTTAGCTGATGATTGTGCAAAGAAGTTTCAAGAGAAAATAGAAGAAAACAAGGTTGATACTTCCAACCTACCTATGCAGATCATAAGTAAATATTGCCGAATGCTTACGATCTATTGTGAGTCAGAAGGAAGAGTGACGGAAAGTTTTAAAAAATCAATGGAAAAAACAGCATTAGAGATAACATCTATAGAAGGTATGGAAGAGATATTCGCTGAGTGTAACCAGTGCCCTGAAGATGATTAGTAATTTAAATCTACTTGTTGGAGAGCAACTTATACACTTCTAAATTATAAGCAGATTCGAAACCATTAGAAGTGCTCTTTTGCAGGGCATTTTTACATGCTTTTAACTTTATAGTATCGATATTTTTGTTTTGATAGAGGTTTGAACGATCTTCTTCAGGTATGACATACCCCATACCTCTAATGATGCCAGCTAAAAGACTGTCATCCATACCTTTGGTACTTCCACTGATATAGACCAGGTATTGACATTGTCTTTTTAGTATCTCATCTATACGTTGATCTGCTGATAGCGTGTTTGGAAAAAAGATCAATAGTCCTGCAAATATACACGTGAACTCTTTCATGATAATCCTTTAGTGGTAGATCAACTCAATTTTCTATTTAGAAGTTTTTATGTTTTTAGTGACTAATTTAGTAGCCTCATACTTATAGTCAGCCTGAAACCCTTTTTTTGTACTGTTCTTTAAACTGTTTTTACAAGCTCTTTCTTTTACCATTCGATAGTTTCTACTTTTAAAAAAATCAGTGAGATCCTCTTCATCGGTCAAATACTCAATACCTTGAATAAATCCCAGAAGATAACCATCTGCCTGGTCATTATTACTTCCTTCCAAGTTTCCAAAGAGTACGAATTTACACTGATTCTTCAGTGTATCATCGATCATTTGACTGGCTGATAGTGTACTGTGTACACTCAATATAGACAAAGCAGAAAATGCTTTCATAAGATTTTTCATTCACTATCCTTTTTATAATCATGATATTCGATCATAGCACCTCTTGCCATATAGATAGTCATAAAAGCAAAAAAGGCAATTAAAATACCCAATGTATAATCCACATGTATCTCTTGTGCTGCGTTTTCCATGATGACTAATAGAACCCGTATAGTCGAAAAGAGAAAAATAAGTGCTACCATCATATAGATAATTACAACTTTCATTTCTAAACCTTTTAAACTATATTTCTAAGTATAGCCTAATAGCACTCTTCTTGTAAACAACTAGAAACTTCTCTTCTTATGTGTTACAATTATATATTGTTCACTATATAAGAATCTTTTGAGGCCCATTAAGCTGAACGAAATCGAGTGAAAGTATAATTTAATATATTAAGCAAGGAATGATGAATGAAGAAAATACTATTGAGTTTGATATTACTAGCAGGTATAAGTTTATATGCATCAGAAACAGAAAAATTAACCAAAGCCTGTAATGAAGGTAATGCAACTAGCTGTTTTAAACTTGGTGAAATGAATGATGACCATGGAAAAGGAACACGTAAAAGTTATAAGCAAGCATTAGAATATTATTCATTGGCGTGTGAAGGGAATCATTACGATGCTTGTGCAAGCCTTGGATTACTCTATGAGCTTGGCAATGGAGTAGAACAGGATTATGCAAAAGCGCTTATGCTTTACAATAAGGCATGTAATAGTGAAAGTGGTATAGGATGTACAAATCTTGGAAATATGTACAATTATGGAAAAGGTGTTAAAGAGGATAAACTCAAAGCTGAAGAGCTTTATCAGAAGGCATGTTTTCTGCAGAGTGGTTTAGGATGTTATAAACTTGGTGTCTTGTACTATGAAGATCTAAATCCTGACTCAAGTACATCAGTGGTGAAATCACTTTTCCGTGAAGCGTGTTCTCTTGGTGAGATCATGGGGTGTGAAAACTTTGAACTCCTACAAAAGACCTATAGAACATTTGAGAGATAATTAAATCTTCAATTTATTTCATTCTAAAAAGAGTCTATAAAACGATAAAAAGTTTTAGCTCTTTTTACCAGTCGATCCCCTTTATCGGAAAATCTTCTCTGTCTTCAGGCTTCATTTTTTTACATCCGTTGGGCTTTGACTCACAGTATTTGTCATAAGCTATTTTAGCAACAGTTAAAAGAACAACAAAAATGATAAACAGTATTAATGGCTTTTTCATACTATTACTATAGCAGAAATAATTTAGATATAATCATTCAATCATTGTATTTTAATCTATCTATAGCAAGGTTTATTCATGGCATCAAAACTTCTCTTACCTTTCATTCTATTTTTTGCCCTACTTTTAAATGCCTGTGGTGGCGGTTCAGGCTCATCTTCTACTTCTGATACTGTTGTAGACACAGAAGAATTCACTTTAGCTGAGAAAGAGTTTTTACATGATCTCTTCATGACGGAATACCTTTGGTATGATCAAGTGACATCAAATATTGATTATGCACAATTTAGCGATCCCCAGGATATGATCAATGCACTTCGAATTGACCCATTTGATCAGTGGAGTTTCACTATGACTCAGGAGGAGTATGAAGATTTTGCCAATCAAAAAACTGCAGGTTTTGGCTTTGGATACACTAGTGATTTTCATATCTTTTTAGTGCGTATAAATGCTCCAGCTTATAACTATTTATTCAGAGGAGATCAGATTTTGGAGATCAATGCTGAACCTGTTACCCATGCACTGATCTCAGAGGCAAGTCAGAATCTCAATACTCCAACGATATTTACAGTGTTAAGAGATGGAATAGAACATTATGTTTCCATAGCTCCTAGTGAGTATAATTTTAATGTTTCACTAGGAAAGATCATTACACAGGGCACTCAAAAGATCGGATATCTGCGTTATGATTCATTTACAGAGAGTTCAGTCTCTGAATTTGAAGAGATATTTACACAGTTTCATAATGAAGGTATCGATGAGTTAGTGATCGACATGCGATATAATGGGGGTGGGTCCACGCTAACAGCCAGTGCATTGCTTGATAACATAACAAATGCCCATCCGGGTGAAAGACAGATGTATCTTGATTGGAATGCTAACTACCAGAATAAGAATTCAACCTATACATTTGAAGATAGTGATATGCAAGATGGAAATGAGTTAGATATGAATCGTGTCTTCTTTCTTGTAACAGAAAGTTCAGCCTCTGCCAGTGAAGCAGTGATTAACGCTTTAGTTCCATACCTGGGTGTAAATAATGTCATAATCATAGGTGATGATACACATGGTAAACCTGTAGGAATGAGTGGTAGTGCATATGGAGAAAACTACTATTTTCTCATTAATTTTTTCGTGAGAAATGATGATGAAGACACGACCAGTTTTGATGGCATTACTCCCAAGTGCTATGCTGAAGATGATATGACACGTCTTATGGGTGACGAAGAAGAAACCATGTTAAAAACTGCATTACATTATATAGAGACAGATCTATGTCTATAGGAGAATAGAATGAAAAGATTATTATTAATAGCATTACTGATCACTGGTGCAAGTGCTGCTCTATTTGAAGACAACAAAAGATTATGTGATGAAAAGAATATGGTGGGATGTTTTAATCTTGGTATTATGTATATGAAAGGTATCCGTGGAGCTGAATTAAATGAATCCAAGGCGTTAGAGTACTTTAGAAAAGCATGTAATGGCGGTGACATAGACGGATGTCTTAATGCAGGAAAATACTTTGAAGAAGGCAAGGAGCTCAAACAAGACATCTTCAAGGCAGTAGAGTTCTACAATAAAGCTTGTGATGCAGGAGAAGCATATGGCTGCATGATACTGGCTAATCTCTATCGTGATGGTAAAGGGAAACTAAAACCGGACCACAGTAAAGCTGCGATCTATTATAAAAAAGTGTGTGAAGATGGTTATGCTGAGGGATGCAGACAATACGATAAAATAAGAAAATAATTACCATCTTGGGTTGTAACATATAGAGGATTAGATATAATATTTTTATGAAAAACCTTCGAAATGCACTTTTACTAAAACAGCTCATACAACTTAAACAATTGGGCTATAAATATACTTCTGTAACACCATATAAGGAAGAGGAACAGAACTTCAGACTTCCAAATACACTAGAGTCCCTAAGTAAACAAGCGATGGAGTGTCACTTGTGCGAGCTCAGTAAAAGTCGGCAAAAAGTGGTCTTTGGCGAAGGTGATCCGAACGCAGATATACTTATTGTCGGAGAAGGACCAGGTGCAAGTGAGGACAGTACGGGAAAACCTTTTGTAGGACGTTCAGGAGAACTCCTTACCAAGATGATTGAAAATGTACTACATATTTCTCGCAGTGATGTCTATATCACCAATATCGTAAAGTGTCGTCCTCCAAACAATGCTACACCCACAGCAGTACAAGCACACACTTGTCAACCCTATTTGCTAAAGCAGATAGAACTTATACAGCCTAAACTGATCATAACCCTAGGTGCCACTGCATACCATTACCTTACAGGTGATGAAACTGAGATAAGTAAGGTACGTGGTACTTTATGTAGAGAAAATGACTATACTATCATACCTACCTATCATCCAAGTTATTTACTTAGAAATCCAAGTGCTAAAAAAGAGGTCTTTGAAGATCTTTTAAAAGTAAAAGAGTTAATGAGTAAACTATAAATTCATTTCCCCCAAGAGTTGGGGAGATGATATAAGAGAGTGCTATGCCTCTCTTGCCATTGTTTCGATCTGTCTGACGATAGACGGGTCTTCAAGTGTTGAGATGTCTTGAGTGATCTCTTCATGTTTTGCGATCGAACGTAAAATTCTTCTCATGATCTTACCTGAACGTGTTTTCGGCAGTCCAGGCACTTCAATGATATGGTCCGCTTTTGCAATGTTTCCGATCTCCGTAGCAAGAAGATCATTGATATGGTTTTTGATATCCTTGTTGATATGTCCCTCTTTGAGTACGATATAGATAAAGATAGATTCACCTTTGATATCATGAGGACGCCCTACCACTGCAACTTCAGCTACTGAGTCATCTCTTTTTACAGCAGCTTCGATCTCTGCAGTACCCATGCGGTGACCTGAAACATTGATAACATCATCTACACGTCCTGTGATCGTAATATATCCATCTTCATCAAGAACAGCACCATCACCTGAGAAATAGACAGGTTCTCCATCTTTTACCGCATCACCAAAATATGCTTTTTCATAACGGTCTGGATCTCCCCAGATATTTCTAATCATACTAGGCCAAGGCTTTGTGATACAAAGCAGACCTGTCTCCCCTACTTCTTTTGGTGTACCATCAGGATCGATGATCTCAGCCATGATACCAGGAAGTGCAAATGTCGCACAAGCAGGTTTGATCGGTGTTGCACCAGGAAGTGGTGAGATCATATGACCACCTGTCTCTGTCTGCCACCATGTATCAACGATAGCACACTTAGAGTTACCCACTGTCTCATAGTACCATTTCCATGCAGGAGGATCAATTGGTTCTCCAACGGTTCCAAGCACTTTTAAGCTTGAAAGGTCATACTTTTCAGGTTCATGCTCACCCATCTTATGAAGTACACGAATAGCTGTTGGCGCGGTGTAGAACTGACTGATCTTATGGTCTTGTACCATCTTCCATGCACGTCCGGCATCCGGATATGTAGGTACACCTTCGAACATTACTGTAGTAGCACCAGCAGCTAACGGACCATAGATGATATAGGTATGTCCAGTGATCCAGCCTATATCTGCTGTACACCAGTATACATCACTCTCTTTTATATCAAATACCCATTCCATGGTCATTTGAGCCCATAGAATGTATCCGGCTGTATTGTGTTGTACACCTTTTGGTTTTCCTGTACTTCCGGAAGTATAAAGCAAGAAAAGTGGATCTTCACTATCCATAGCTTCAAAAGGACACTCTGCATGTTGGTGATCGATCAGTTCATTGTAGTTATGGTCTCTACCTTCTACCCACGCAGTCTCTTCATTATTTCTTTTTACAACCAGAACAGCTTCAACACTTTCACCACCCTGAGAAAGAGCTTCATCAACCACTTGTTTGAGCATATAAGGTTTACCTTTTCTATAGGCTCCATCAGCAGTGATAACGATCTTTGCTTCTGCATCCTCAATACGGTCTTTTAAAGCTTCTGACGAGAATCCACCAAATACGATAGAGTGTATCGCACCGATACGTGCACATGCCAGCATTGCATATGCCGCTTCAGGGATCATAGGCATATAGAGTACAACTCTATCACCCTTTGTCACGTTAAACTCATGTCTCAGAAGGTTTGCCATTCTGTTTACATGAAGAGAAAGTTGCGCATAGGTAATATGTTCCACATCACCTCTATCTCCCTCAAATAAGATAGCAGTTTTATGTGCATGATCTGCAAGGTGTCTATCTACACACTGATTACAGACGTTCAACCTACCCTCTGTGAACCATTTGTAAAAAGGAGGATTACTGTCATCCAATACCTCCTTATAAGCTGAAAGCCAGTCTATTTTCTCATCAGCATATGATTGCCAAAAGCCCTCGTAGTCTTCTATGGCTTTATTTTGTAGATCCCAATAGGCATCCATACTTGGGATAGCTGCATCTTTGGCAAATTCCGGATTCGGGTTAAATGTTTCTTTTATCATTAATAATCCTTTTGTATGTATATAAGAATATTCTAACATAGAATTAGGGGCAATGAAAAGCTGTAAAAGAAAGAAATTTTAAATAGGAGTATTTACTCCTATTTGTTACGTGTGGTAATGAATTATTTAGATGATCTCTATTTTTTCTACTACATCCAGACCAAAACCTGCAAGTCCAACAAATTCTGTATCTTTATTTGTAGTTAAAAGATTGATATTTTTGATACCGAGGTCTTTAAGTATCTGTGCACCAACTCCGAACTCTTTGGCTTGTTCGTGAGAGATCACTTTAGTATCAAGAAAGATCAGTGTTCCACCATTTGTCTTTAGGAAATCTATAGAGTTATTGAGTGCATTATAGCGCTTGTCATCAAGTATAAATCCTATATCTGTTCCTATATTGTGAAATTTTACATTTGATGTTTCATGCGGTTTGTAAAACTGGATCACTGTATGCGTACGCTCCAGGTGGTCAGTGTATGTGATCTTTTCAACTTTAATGCCTCTGAGTGTACTCTCTTCCTCTTTAACACGTTTGATAAGCTTCTCATTTGCAAGACGATACTCAACAATGTCAGAGATGTAAACGATCGCCATATCATACTCTTTAGAGAATATCTCCAAGTCATCCATGCGTGCCATCTTTCCATCATCTTTGATGATCTCACAGATGACAGCGGCAGGTGCAAGACCTGCTAATTTACATAGATCTACAGAACCTTCTGTATGCCCTGTTCTAACCAATACTCCTCCATCTTTTGCAATCAGTGGGAAGATATGTCCCGGTCGAACAAAGTCTTCACTGACTGTCTGAGGATTTGCAAGTTTAGAGATACAATCATCTCTTTCAGCAGCTGAGATACCTGTGTCGGCATTTGCAGAGTCTATAGATACGGTAAATGCAGTTTCATGGTTAGAGATATTGTTACTTACCATGGGGATAAGATCAAGTTTAGAAGCGATCTCTTTTGTTACTGGAGTACAGATGAGCCCTCTAGCCTCTTTAGCCATAAAATTTACAAGTTCAGGGGTAGAAAATGTTGCAGCATAAACAAGGTCACCTTCATTTTCACGATCTTCATCGTCCATCATAATGACCATTTTCCCGCGTTTTATCTCTTCTATTGCTTTTTCGACTCTATTTATCGCATCGCTTGACATCAAATTCTCCAAAATAATATATAGTTGATTTTATAGTTTAAAGAGTATTATACCGATTCGTACTTCAGCTTAGAAACATTTTTAATTTTTTTTTAAAACCTCTTGACATGTGAACCATTTGGTGCTATAATTCCGTCCACATAAGCAAAAAGCTTGTGAGTGTTGGGGTATCGCCAAGCGGTAAGGCCTCGGTTTTTGGTACCGATATTCGGGGGTTCGAATCCCTCTACCCCATCCATAAGATTTCATCTTGGTTTAATAAAATCAAGATACAATCTCACTCCAAGTAAATCTTTACGATTTACAAAATATTCTGTCGCGGGATAGAGCAGTTTGGTAGCTCGTCGGGCTCATAACCCGAAGGTCGGTGGTTCAAATCCGCCTCCCGCAACCAATTCA
>Ga0180436_10001799_pt1 | contig 20772 bp, 20 predicted proteins | sample SS_ome_2_FD_132434 | JGI IMG/M metagenome (GOLD analysis project Ga0180436, IMG submission 132434) | Hypersaline lake sediment archaeal communities from the Salton Sea, California, USA - SS_3_S_2 metaG | ecosystem: Environmental > Aquatic > Non-marine Saline and Alkaline > Hypersaline >...
GACCAGAGTCAGCCGTCCGGGATTAGAAAAACATGACGCCATCACGTACTGCATTGTAGTACCGACGCTCCATTAGCATGTATATCGCCGCAGATGTTCAGGAAAAGATTGTCAGGTGGGTATGCCGCAGAACTTCGGCTCAAGACATAACCGGCCTCAGCGTGCGTTTGCGGCAAAGGTATTGCAATCGTTTACCCTGCCGGTCTGCAGCCCCCGCCTGAACCAGTGGACACGCTGAGCGGACGTGCCATGCGTGAAGGAATCCGGCGTGACATAACCGCGCGACTGCTGCTGGAGCCGGTCATCCCCGATCATGCTCGCGGCGTTCAGCGCTTCTTCGATATCGCCGCTTTCCAGAATGTGCCGGGTTCTGTCGGCATGATTCGCCCAGAGACCGGCGAAACAGTCGGCCTGCAGTTCGAGGCGAACCGAGAGCTGGTTGTATTCGATCTGGGAAACCCGCTGCCGCGCGTCGTGCACCTGACCGCTGATGCCAAGCAGGTTCTGCACGTGATGTCCGATTTCGTGCGCCACCACATAGGCCTGGGCAAAATCGCCCGGAGCGCCCATCTTGTTTTTCAGGTCCTGATAAAAACTCAGGTCGATATAGACTTTGCGGTCCGCCGGGCAATAAAACGGTCCCATGGCTGCCTGGGCAAAACCGCATGCTGAATTGACCGCCCCCGAAAACAGGACCAGGGTCGGCTCCTCATAGCTGCCGCCGGCACTGTTGAAAATGGCATGCCACGTATCTTCCGTGTCGGCAAGCACCACCGAAACAAATTCGGCCAGTTCGTTTTCAGCGGCGGTTGGGACATAGGCGGTCTCCTCAACAGAGGGGCCGGACATGGTGCCGCCCAGCTGCAGCATCACCGCCGGATCGATGCCAAAATACATGCCCACCAGGACCAGAAGCACAACTCCGATACCACCGCCCTTGGCTTTTCGGGAAATTCTCGTTGATCTTCTATCTTCGATGTTTGAACTTCTGCGGCCGTCCTTCCAACGCATGTTCCACCTCCGCGCGGCTCTATCCTGATCAGAAAATCACTTCGATACAGCCGGTCGCTGTTCGCTCCCTTTACCGGTAATGACAATAGCCGTAAAGCATGCTGCTGTCAAATCCGCCCAGCGCCTTATTTCCCCCGATTCTCAACCAGGCCGGATTGCACGGTATAAAAAAGTGTGGTACATGTATATACGCTTCAACATCCCAGAACCACTTCCTTTTTTTGGAGATCGCCCATGTCCGCTACATGCAGGACCATCTTTCTGGCTGTCATCATAACGGTCTGTTCGATAACCTCGGCTCACGGAAATCAAAGCTGGAACGACATCGTTGCAAAGGCCTCGGGCCAGACCGTATATTTCAACGGCTGGGGAGGATCTGCCGTTATCAACGACTATATCCGCTGGGCGGCCAAAGAAGTTGAGTCACGTCACGGCGTTACGGTAAAACACGTCAAGGTGACCGATATCGGCGATGTGGTCGGCAGGATCCTGGCGGAGAAGAATGGCGGCAGAATCACCAACGGCAGTGTCGACCTGATGTGGATCAACGGCGAGAATTTTCACGCGATGAAAACCCACGGCCTGCTCCAGCAGCCGTATACCCAGCTGTTTCCCAACTATAAACTCGTCGATACCGAGAACAAGCCGTCTACCTTGTTTGATTTTACCGTCCCCGTCGACAACCAGGAGGCGCCGTGGGGTATGGCGCAGCTGGTTTTTCTCTACGACACCGCGGTTGTTGCGGATCCTCCCGCTTCGATGACCGATCTGCTCGAGTTCTGCCGCGTCACCAAGGGGCGATTCACGTATCCGGCGCCTCCCGACTTCTACGGAACCACGTTTATCAAGCAGGCGCTGCTCGAACTGAATACCGATAGCGAGGCACTGTATCGTCCCCTCGATGCGGAACGTTTTCAGGACATCACAAAACCGCTCTGGGATTTTCTTGACGAACTCCATCCGCTGTTGTGGCGGGGCGGCAGAGCTCATCCGAAAAGCGCTCCGGAAATGACGCGGCTGCTGGGCGACCGGGAAATTTTCATTTCGTTGAGCTTCAACCCTTCCGAGGCGAGCAATGCAATCGCGACCGGGGAACTCCCGGATACGATACGCACCTATGTCCACAGCAACGGAACTATCGGCAACACCCACTTCCTCGCCATACCGTTCAACGCTGCGGCCAGGGAAGGAGCGATGGTATTCGCCGATTTCCTGCTCAGTCCCGAAGCCCAGGCTCGAAAAAGCGATCCGGCCGTCTGGGGAGACCCCACCGTACTGTCCATGGACAAGCTCAGCTCCGAACAGCGCGCACTGTTTACCGCAGTACCACGCGGTATTGCGACACTTACGCCGGAACAGCTCGGGACCGTCATACTGGAACCGCACGCATCCTGGGTCAATGCCATTGAAAAAGAGTGGCTGCAGCGGTACGCCCGCTGAGCGCAACGATGAACATCTCCCGGCCCGGTAAGCTGAAGGTTTTCCCGTACCTGACCCTGACGACCTTCCTGCTGCCGATCCTGGTCGGCCTTATCTTCACGACAATACCCGCATTCGGCTACCTGCCCGCTGCGGGCGGAAGCGAGTTCGGTTTTACCCCTTTTCTGAGGCTTTTCAGTCATCCGAGCCTGCCCGCAGCGCTGCGCTCGACCATTTTTTCCGGGGTAACGGCATCCATTGTATCCCTGACGCTCGCACTGTGGATAGCCACAGCACTGTATGGAACAAGATTGTGGAAACTCGCCGAATTCAGCCTGGCTCCGCTGCTGTCGCTGCCGCACGCCGCATTCGCGATCGGTTTTGTCTTCCTGATTACCCCGAGCGGCTGGCTGCTGCGCGCGATTTCACCGGTGCCATCCGGTTTTACCCATCCTCCTGACTGGATTACGGCAGGTGATCCCTGGGCCGTTGCCCTGACCCTGACCATGATTTTAAAAGAAACCCCGTTTCTGCTCCTGATGGTTTTCAGCGGCCTCAACCGGATCGATGTGAAGCGCACCGTCTGGGTGGGCCGCAGTCTCGGTTATCACCGGTTGCGCATCTGGACCCGACTGATTATCCCGCAGCTTTACCCGATGCTCAGGCTGCCGTTGCTCGCCGTGCTCGCCTATTCGTTATCGGTGGTCGACCTCGCCTATATAATCGGCCCTTCGCTGCCTCCGCCCCTGGCCGTTCTCATCGATCGCTGGTTCAACGATCCGGATATCTCAAATCGGCTGGTCGGTGCAGCCGGCGCGGTTTTTCTCTTTGTCATCACACTCGCCTGCATTGCACTGACCATGCTGGCTGAGCTGGCCATAAAAAGGGCGGCGACGGACCGTATGCTCAACGGAAAACGGAAGTCACCGTTTGAATCGTTTATCCCGGGCGCCAGATTTTTCGCCGGCGGCCTCCTGCTGATCAACACCCTGAGCCTGCTCGTCCTGCTCATCTGGTCGTTTTGCGGAATCTGGCGATTCCCCGATTTCCTGCCTTCGCTCTATTCTCTCTCCAACTGGCTTCGGCACGGGGAATATATGCTTGAACCCCTGGGCGTCAGTGTTGTCGCGGCCCTGCTCAGCTGCATCATCAGCGGCATCCTGGTTGTCGGCTGCCTTGAAAATGAGCAAACCTTGACCCAGGCCAGACTGGTGTCGATCAGCCAACGCTCTTTATGGATCATCTTCGTGCCGCTCCTGATCCCGCAGATCAGTTTCCTGTTCGGCATTCAGGTCCTGCTGGTAACACTGCATCTCGACGGAACCTGGTTCGCGCTGGTCTGGATTCACCTGGTTTTTGTTCTGCCGTATGTCTTTCTCACGCTCGCCAATACCTACCGGGCCTACGACCAACGCTACAGCCATGTCGGTACAACCCTGTCATCCAGTCGCTTCAAGACGTTTGCCGGAATCAAATTACCGATCCTGTTGAAGCCGATCCTGTTCAGTGCAGCTGTCGGCTTCTCTGTCTCCATTGCGCAATACCTTCCCACTTTGTATGTTGGAAACGGCAGATTTGCGACTATAACAACAGAAACCGTCAATCTCGCCGGCGGCTCGGACAGAAGGATCATCGCCGTGTACGCACTGTGCCAGTTCATCCTGCCGCTGATCGCATACCTGACGGCCATAACCGTACCATTTCTCATGCATCGCAACAGACAGCTGATGCGGAATTGATTGTCTCGCTATTCATGTCCCTTATCCTTCAATCCGTACAGATACATCTGGGCTCGACGCCGTTGTTCAAACCGCTGGACCTGTCCGTTCCGGCCGGTACAATCGCCACCGTCATGGGACCGTCCGGTTGCGGGAAATCCACCCTGCTTGCCGCAGTCTGCGGTACGCTCGATCCCGGTTTTTCACTTACCGGCACGATATCGCTGAACAACAGAGTCTTGAACGATATCGCCGTGGAGCACCGCAAAGTCGGCATCCTGTTCCAGGACGACCTGCTGTTTCCGCATCTCGATGTCTTCGGCAACATGGCGTTTGCGCTTCCTGCGGGAATGAGCACTACCGCTAAAGCCGGCCGGATTGCCGAGAGTCTTGCCTCGGCTGGTTTGACAGGATTCGAGAGGCGCGACATCGCAACGCTGTCGGGCGGTCAGAAAACAAGGGTGAGCCTGCTCAGGGCGCTGCTTGCCGAACCCGAGGCGATCCTGCTCGACGAACCGTTCAGTAAACTCGACGAAGAACTGCGCAGTTCAATGCGGGCATTCGTTTTCGAGCACATCCATCAGGTGCGGATACCGGCGCTGCTGGTCACCCACAACACCAAAGATTCTGCAGATGGAACCTTTCTGCAATTGAGGTGAGAGCACGGTCATGCTTGATAAACATACCCTGAACCTATTCCGGCCGTTTCTCGATAAAACGGCGCAGCTCCTCAGGAAACGAGGCATCGGGGCCGACCGGATATCCATAGCCGCGTTTTTGATCGGCATATGCGGAGCTTTTGCCATAGCCCGCGAGCACTATATCGCGGGCCTGGTGCTTATCCTGTGCAACCGGATCGGAGACGGCGTCGACGGCATTGTTGCCCGTGCAGACGGGGCCACTGATCGCGGCGCGTTTCTGGATATCTGCCTCGACTTTATTTTCTACTCGGCCGTAATCTTCGGCTTTGCCTGGGCCGATCCCGCCCGCAACGGGCTTCCCGCGGCCTTCCTGATCTTCTCCTTTGTCGGTACCGGATCGACGTTTCTCGCTTATGCAATCATGGCTGAAAGACGAGCGATAGCCAATACGCGGCTGCCGAACAAGGGGTTTTACTATATCGGAGGGCTGGCCGAGGGAACCGAGACGATCCTGTTTTTCGTCCTGTTCTGCCTGCTCCCGGCATCGTTTCCGGTTCTGGCCTGGATTTTCGCGGTCTTCTGCATCGCCGCAACCATCGTTAGAATCGTTTACGGGTACCGGACGCTGGTTTGAAAATCGCTGCAGCCGCTAGTCCTGCAGATCCTGATATTTACGCAGCAACCCCCGGAACTGGTCGTACGTGAGCCCCAGCAGTGCGGCACTTTTTTTCTGATTGTACCGTGCCGCTTCCAGGGCCTGCCGCACCAGGCGCCGCTCATATCCCGCAACCATTTCCTTGAACCCGGCGGAAAGATTTTCTCCACGACCATGTCCCACTTGCGGCAGCGTGCGGTCCTGTGGCCGTTCAAATTCAGGATGCTGGGGAAAAAAAGGCGAATCAAACGGATCGAAATCGATTTCATCGATCATTCCCGACGCAGCTCGATACACCGCCCGTTCGACCACATTTTTCAGTTCACGAACGTTGCCGGCCCAGCGGTATGCCTCCAGGGCTCGCACCGCCTCAGCGGAGAAGCTGAGCGGTTCATCGATGTCCAGTTCAAACAGCATTCTCGATCCGAAATGCTCGGCCAGCAGCATAATGTCTTCGCCGCGATGCCTGAGCGGCGGCAGAAACAGAACTTCGAAGGAGAGGCGGTCGAGCAGGTCCTGTTTGAAGGTGCCCTGCTTCGCCATGGCCGGTAAATCCGCGTTGGTCGCACAGATGATGCGGACATCGACTTCAATCGGCTCGGAGCTGCCCACCCGCTCGAAAAAGTTATACTCGACTACGCGCAGGATCTTTTCCTGGGCCTGCATCGGGATCGTACCGATTTCATCGAGAAACAACGTGCCGCTGCTTGCCGCCTCGAAACGGCCGATACGGCGTGCCTCCGCGCCGGTATACGCCCCCCGCTCATGTCCAAAAAGCTCAGACTCGATCAGGGTCGGTGACAAGGTCGCACAATTCAACGTTACAAACGGCCCATCCCAACGCTTCGAGAGAAAATGCAGCCTGCGGGCGGCAAGCTCTTTACCGGTCCCCCGCTCACCGAGCAGCAGAACCGGCCGATTTACCGGCGCGACCCGGGACAGGTGATCCTGAAAATCAAGAAACGGCTCGGACTGACCGAGCGCTTCATCTCTTGGCTCTGCGGGCATGACCATCGGTAAAATTTAACTATTGATGTATGTGACTGCAGCGGCACGCCGGCTCAGAAAACCGCTGCAGAACCGACCCCCGAGGCGGCAAATGACGATAAAAACAACAGTCATAATCGCCACATAATGGCTTATTATGCCTTGTAATAGGCATATATACCACATACAAATTTCTTGTGCAAATCCATATATGACTGAAATCACCATGTAAATACATTTATTCACAAACTGGCACACCACCTGCTATACCAGCAACAAACCAATTCACGCAACGGAGGTTAGCATGACTATATTTACGAGGTTCAGAGATATCGTCAGTTCGAACATCAACGCAATGCTCGATCGGGCGGAGGACCCGGAGAAAATGATCAAACTGATGATCCGGGAAATGGAAGATACGCTGATCGAACTCAAATCGGCCTGCGCCGGTGTCATCGCCGGACGCAAAAAACTGCAGCGCAAGCGGGACGATATTGCGGATCGAATCGCCTTGTGGGGGCAGCGGGCGGAACTCGCGGTGGAAAAAGGCAGGGATGACCTGGCCCGGGAAGCGCTCATTGAAAAACGGCGTTTTACCGAAATTGCAGAGACGCTCGACCACGACATTTCGGAGCATTCCGGACTGATCGAGCAGTATCAGGCCGATATCGGCGAACTGGAAGCAAAGCTCAACACCGCAAAGGAAAAGAAACGCATCCTCATCCAGCGGCACCATAAAGCGGCTAACAAGATGCGCGCACAGGAAGATATCCGCAGAATGGACAGTGCCGACACGATGGCCCGGTTCGAGCACCTGGAAAGCCGAATCGACCGCATGGAAGCGGAGGCGGACCTGGTGAACTTCGGCAAAAAGGCCACCGTCGAAGACCAGTTCGCCGGATTGACTGCGGACGAGGACATCGAAAAAGAACTTGCCAACATGAAAGCAGCTGCCTACGATAATCGGGAAGAATCAGGGAACTAATCTCAAACGCAAAACCAAAAGGACCCAATACGCGCCATGAATTCCGTTATTATCGTAGCCATCGTTTTCGGCTCCCTTGTCACCCTCGCCGCGCTGCTGTGCGGGACCGTGCTGGTAATCGTGAAAATGCGCCAGTCAAAACGCTCCAGCCACAGCAGCCGGGATGAGGCGATGATGGTTCAGGAAATCTACCGGGGACTGGAAACCATGGAACAGCGGATTGAAGCGCTCGAGACCATCCTGATGGATGGCCATGATACAGGAGACATAAAATGAAAAACAGTACCAGACCCGGCTTTTACCGATCACGCGACGGGGTTATCCTCGGCGTCTGCAAAGGTATAGCCGACTATTTCGATATCAGGGTTTTCTGGGTGCGGATCATCGTCGTAATCAGCCTGCTGCTGAGCGGACTCTGGCCCGTACTCGGTATCTACCTGGTCGCCGCGCTGCTCATGAAACCGGAGCCGGCCCAGTCATTTGCCAACGACGATGAACGAAACTTCTACAACAGTTATGCCCACGCTCCGCACAGCGCTGCACAGCGGCTCAAGAAAAAGTTCAACGACCTCGACCGGAGAATCCGGCGCATGGAAGACAGCGTGGTCGGCAGGGAACACGAGTGGGAGCGCAAGTTCAACTCGACGACGTCATAACGGGTCAAGCCCCCGGACCGGGTGCCAACGGCCGCTTCTCTCCGGAGAAGCGGCCGTTATTGTTTTTTCCAGGCGCGGTATGGATACGTAGCCAGGCTGGCGTTGTAATAGCGGGAATCTCCCGTCACCTCGGCCCCGACCCAATCGGGCTTGGGAAACGGCTGATCTATGTATTCCAGCTCGATTTCAGCTATGATCAGTCCATCGTTTTCCCCGAAAAACTCATCCACTTCCCACGTAAACCCGGCAAACGCAATGTTATATCGCTTCTTCTCGACCAGCGGTTTGGTACATAATGTGGTGAGCATCTCGTCGGCATCGGCGGTGGGAATCTGATATTCGAATTCCTGCCTGCCGCCGCCTACACTGCCGCCTTTGATCGTCAGGAATCCGCGTTTCCCGGCCATTCTGACACGAACCGTGTGCTCCTCGCTGACACTGATATATCCCTGCCGATACACGATACCCGCAGCGTGCGCACGCCACGTATCGTCCTTCACCAGGAATTTCTTTTCGATTTCAAGCGCCATAGCTGCAGAGGCGAAGATCAGCTCGATCTGATTTTCAGTAACGCCTAGAGCGGAACGGAGGACGAGGTATTGAAATAGAGCGGAACCATCGCAAACCATTCAAAGCGGTCGTCGAACCGTATCGCCAGGCCATTGTCATCGCAGCGCACGACCTCGGCGGTCATCGCTCCGATCACCATTTCGCTGTGCCTGCCGGAGAGCACGATTTCGACACCATAACGACTGCCCACCACGGGCTTTGCCGTGGTTTCGATGTAAAGACCGGCTATACTGATATCTCTGATCGGACCACTGATTGTTTCGGTTTCCAACTGCAAGCGGCAGATAGCCTTGGACAGAACATCCATGCGGAATGCCGCCCGCCGCTCCTTGAATTCACTCATGAGATATCCTTCTTCATGTTAACTGCTTCAACCGTCCAGGAGTTCAACCTTTCGTTTACACAACAAAAAAATTGTATCGCGATCGCCGGGCAACTGCAATGAATAATATTGGATTCAGTGAATCACGCTATGAAAAACGGGCATCGAGCGACACCATGCCGCCCTCGCTTTTTATCGTGACCTCGTAATCGAGCGAATGAAAAAGTTTGATCATCCGCTCGTTGTCCTTGGACGTGTATGCTGAAAATCCGGCAATACCGTTTCCTTTTGCCGCCTCGGCAAGCTTTTTGATGACGATGGACGACAGCCCCTGCCCCTGCCATTCCTTCTGCACCGAGAAGGCGATCTCCGCCATGTTGGTTTCCGGGTTGGTGTAGTATTCGCCTACGGCCAGCACCCGCTCGAAACCGGGTTCGCCCTCAACCGCGACAATCGTCAGGTCACGGCTGTAATCGATGATGAATGTCCGTTCGATCTGTTTTGACACAAAACTCGTTTTTTCGTGGAAGAACCGCGACACCACATCGATCTGATCGAGGCCGTAGTAGTGCTCCTGCAGCGGCCGCTCATCGATCAGCTTGACCGGCCTGAACGTAATCTTCGTGCGCTTGATGATGCGCGTTTCCTCCAGGTGAAGCGGATACGTCGCATGCATTTCCTCCCGCAGCGAACGTTCCGGACCCAGAAACCCAAGCGCTTTCGCCTGGTCGAACAGCATGTCCCGGAAATCCGGGTGGGCAATTGAAATCAGCGCGATGGCCCGCTCCTGAATCGATTTGCCGAACAGGTTGACCGAACCGTACTCGGTCACCACATACTGGACCTCTCCCCGCGACAGCACCACCGCCCTGTTATGCAGCTGTGGCACGATCCGGCTTTCGGTGCCGTTATTTTTCGTCGATGTGAGCATCAGAATCGACTTGCCGCCCGGAGACATCGATGCACCCCGGAAAAAATCGACAATCCCGGTAACACCGGAAAAATTGTTGAATGCCAGAGCATCGGCCGCAACCTGGCCGGTCAAATCAATTTCCTTCCCGATATTCATCGCCACCATTTTATGGTTCTGGGAGATGACGCGCGGATCGTTGACGTATTTGGAGGGATGAAACTCCACCGCGGAGTTGTTGTCGAGCAGATCGTACAGATCTTTTGTGCCGATCGCGTTGCTGCAGATGATTTTCCCGTCATTGAATGCTTTCTTCCTGTTGGTGACCACGCCCATGGCCATCAGCTTCATGATCGTGTCCGTGACATACTGGCTGTGGATGCCGAGATCGTTCTTTTCCATGAAAGCAGCGATATTGGCATCGGTAGTGGCGCCGAGCGACATCTGCATGGTCGAACCATCGTCTACGAGACGCGATACATATTTTGCGATCGTACGCGCCGCCTCGACATCCGGATACCTGCCGATTTCACGAAGATCTTCGTCGTACTCGACAAAAAAATCGATATCGTTGACATGGATATTCCCCCTGCCCTGGACCCACGGCATATTGCGGTTGACCTGGGCAATGACGAGATCGGCCGCCTCGGCCGCAGAACCGGTGATATCTACGGAAATACCGAGGCTCATCCAGCCGAAGTCGTCAGGCGGCGTCACCTGGATCAGGGCGACCTGAATCGGCAGCAGACGCGAGTGGATCAGACGGTGAATTTCAGAGAGATTGATCGGCGTGATAAAGCGCAGGTCACCCTTGAAACTCTCTGAATCGGCGGATCCGAGATAAAACGAGCGAATATTGAGATTTTGCGATTTTGAACGATCGGCGATTCGCGACAGCGACGTCGACTCGGCTCCGAACAGGCGCACGATTTCCAGGTCGGTGAAAGTCAGGCTGGCATCGGCCAAACCTTTGACCAGGTGCTGCGGCTCACCGCACGACGAACCGATGTACACCCGCTGGCCGGACTCGATCTTCGCGATAGCCTTGTCAATGCTTAAACGGCTCTGCTGATAGTGGTCGGCCCAGTAGCCGGATTTGTTCTTCATGACACCTCCTGGCCTGTAGTCGATTAAAGTGACAGCTGCGTTAGGATTACCGTATCCTATTGGGTATCTGGGTTTTTGGCAAGCACGGGAATCTGGACCGGCATGCAGAAAATTCTTGCCCGCACACCCTTCACGCGATAGGGTTATCGGGATCAAACGAATCCCTCGTTCCGTGGGATTCATAAACCACGGAAATCCGATGAAAACGACCGGCTTTGTTTTCGATGAGAAATACCTCCTGCACAAGACCTTCAACGGTCACCCCGAATGTGGCGAACGGCTGACGGCAATCATCGGCAGGCTCAGCGCCGAAGGCCTGCTCGAAAAACTTGCCCTGCTCAAGCCGGAACCGGCCAATCAGCGCTGGATCGAGGCCGTCCATGGTATCCGCTATATCCTGAATTTCGAGGAAGCCTGCCTGTGGGGGCTGCCCGATTTCGAGCATGCGGACAACTCTATCTGCCGCGACTCTTACAGCATCGCCCAGCTGGCTGTCGGGGGCGTTCTCAAGGGGATCGACGCGGTCATGAATGGCGAAGTGACGAACGCATTCTGTGCAGTCCGGCCGCCCGGGCACCACGCTGAAATGGGCCAGGCCATGGGATTCTGCTATTTCAACAATATTGCCATCGGGGCGCGCTATCTGCAGCAGCAGTACGACGTTGAAAAGGTATGCATCATCGACTTCGACGTGCATCACGGAAACGGCACCCAGCACCTGTTCGACACCGACAGCTCGGTCTTTTACTACTCGATTCACGAACATCCGTCCTTCGCTTATCCGGGTACCGGCCGCGAATTTGAAACGGGCTTCTCCGGCGGTGAAGGGTTCACCCTCAACTCCCCGATCCTCCCCGGCAGGGGAGACGAGGCTTACCGCGAAAAACTGCTGGGCGACCTGGTGCCCGCATTTGAAGCATTCGCCCCCGATGCGGTCCTGCTGTCAGCCGGATTCGACGCCCACGAAAACGACCTGATGTCAGGCACGAACCTGACCACCGCAGGCTACGATTTTGTCAACGATACGATTATGGATCTGGTCAAGACCCATACGAACGGGCGGGTCATCTCGGTACTCGAAGGAGGGTACCACCTCGAGACACTCGCACTGCTGGTCGCCAATCACATCAAAAAACTGATGGACGTATAAACGCTTCACCGGACCATTAACAGACAGGGAGAATCCAATGTTTGTAACCGAATCGATGAAAACCGACCTCATTGCCGTCAGACCGGATACGCCGCTCTCCGAGGCGATCATACTGATGGATAAAGGAAACTTCCGCCACCTGCCGGTGGTCGATAAAAAAGGCAAACTGGTCGGCATTATCACCGATCGGGACATGAGAAGCGCCAAACCATCGTCACTGCTCGGCAAAGAAGAGTACCTGAAAACCTACGAAGAAGTGATGCAGCATACCGTCGATGAAATCATGACGAAAAACCCGCTCACCATCGCGCCGTACTTCACCCTGCAGGACTCGCTGCTCGTCATGGGCAAGAAGAAGGTGGGAGCCCTGCCCGTCGTCGACGAGAACGGATTCCTCAAAGGCATCATGTCGACAAGAGACCTGCTCAGGGCGTTTGTCAACATCATGGGAATCGGAGAGCCCGGGACGCTGCTCTGTATTCTCGTTACTGAAAAGACCGGACAGTTGAAAAAGATTGTTGATATCGTGACCGAGGAGAACGTATCGATGGGCAGCGTGCTCGTCGCCCGTGACTGGGACGATGAAAGGCGGGCAATCTTTCCCTACCTGCTCACCAACAATGTAGCCGGGATCAAACAGAAACTGATAGCCCAGGGCTTTGAGCTGCTCGACCCGATGGGCTGGTACATCGACCAGCTGCCGAAAAAGAAATAAACGGGGGGCTTCTTCTCGATCCGCAAAACGATCGAGGATCGCCATGACCTGCAGCACCGCAGCAGGCGGGCATCGATTCACACCTTCCCCGAGCCTGCCATACTCGACCCCGGAAAAACCAGCCAATGGCCCCGATCGTTTCATCGCGGATAATTGCCGCCACCTGCTTCCAGGCGGGAAGACCGGGAGAAGACGAAAGAAGGGGCGATAATTCTTTACCCTTGATAGTAAACGGTGACGCTCGCCGGATGCGTCCCCGATGGCCGGCTGCTTTTCAGGTTTCAAAGAAGCCGCCAGACCTTCTCCTTATTAAGTAACAAATCTTCAAACCATTATAATTTTTTACCGATCTGTAACAAGCGCCCAAACACTACAATGCAGTACATTGCCTAACACACGTGAAGCCCCGGTCACCTTTCCGGATCAATCACGGACGCCCCCAGCACCCTGACAATCACTACGCACTGGTGGCCTATTACGCACAATTTTTTCGGACATCCTATCTGCCATCATTTTTCCTTATGCATTGTATATAAAAAAAAATTGGGCCGGTACCGCGCAAAGCCTGTCGTTATGAGGTTACGGCCCACTTTATTATTGACTTTATCCTCCCGATTCAATAGATACTTACAGTGTTTGCGTGACGTATTTTTACACCGTTGAGGGTGGCTTACTCGATACAATCCGGTGTGATTGATATGAGGATACGTAATGGTGAATCCCCTAGTAAAAAAGTTTCGTAAAGAGTACAGTCACCGTGCGGACGGCGACCTGAATTCCCGGCTGGCTATGCACCCCGGTGCACCCGCGCTCGTCTGTGGCCAATCATCTCCATTTCATCTATTAATCCCGTATCGGATGAACCAGATCACCGTGCGGACCAAACCAGGAAAATCTCAAGAGAACTAATTATGAAGTTTAACGGCGGCTATAACGTAATGCTCGAAGGCGAGCCATCCCCCAGAGTTGCACCTTATCAAAAGCCCGATGCGCTTTACCTGCCACGGTACTCGAACCGACTTGACTTTTCTCTGGTTCTGGTGGAAGACGGGGCCTCGGTGGTAAAAGGACAGGTTCTCGCCAAAGACCCGGTAAATTTCTCAGTTCCGCTGCTCGCACCGATGGCCGGAACCGTCAATCTCGAATTCGCCGAGCGCCACATCACCATTGAAAACCTGGCCGCATCCAGCGACGAGAGTTCGGCAGACGATGCAGATCCCCACAACGAACGTGCTGCCCTGCTTCGTCTTGGTGTGTGGTCTTCACTGGCACGGATTGACAATAATCGGGTCCCGGATCCGGAGCGTACCCCGGATGGGCTGGTCGTTTCGATTTACCGTTTCGAACCGTACCACCCCACCCCGGAAGCCCTGTTCAGGGACGGGGTGGATGATTTTCTGGCAGGGCTCACCAGGCTGCACCGGATTTTTAATGACAACCCGGTCTATCTCGTTGTTCCGGAAACCGATTCTGATATCAAGCGCCAGCTGCAAAAAGCGGGCGCAGACAACAATTGGCTCCACCTGTTCGAGGTACCCCAGACCTACCCGTTCGACCATCCTGGTTTTGCCGCACAGCAGCTCGGATTAAATCCGGAGCGGTGCTGGTGCATTGACGCCCAGGCGGTTATCGCCGCCCACCAGGCACTCGAGTTTAAACGCCCCTATACGAAAAAAATCGTTTCGATGTCCGGCCCGCTGGCACCGGAACTCTGCCATCATCACCTGCCGATCGGGTATCCATTATCCCTGCTGCAGGACCAGGAGAACAGCGTTGAGCGCCGCTTCATAAACGGCGGTGTATTGACCGGCAGCGCCATCGGAGCCGATCAGCTCGGACTCGATGCAGAATGCAGGGCCTTGACGGTCCTGGAAGAATTGACCGAACGGGAAATCCTCGCATTCGTGCAGCCGGGCTTCAACAAACAGTCTTTCACAAAAACGTTTACGAGCGTATTCAAACCGTTGTTCAGGGAGAAATTGACCACCGCATTGGGCGGCGAATCGCGCCCCTGCGTATTCTGCGGATTCTGCGAACAGGTGTGTCCGGTTGGAATTATCCCTCACCTGGTTTATCGCTACCTGGACAACGACAAGCCTGAGGAGGCATACCGGGTCGAATTCGATAAATGTATCGACTGCGGTCTGTGCTCCTATGTCTGTGTTTCCAAGATAAACCACCTCAAGCTGTTCAGGGCGGAACGGGCACGGGCTGTTTCGGCATTAATCGAAGGATAACTGATAGTCACTCAAACCACTTAACAAGGCGCTAAGCATGAAATGGCTTTACAATCTCTTTGAGTCGTCCAGGCCTCAATTCGAAAAACGGGGAAATCTCGTATTCTTCAAACCGTTGTTCGAGGCCATAGAGTTCATATTCTTCTATCCGCCGGCGCGCACGGCTACCGGCCCGCACGTCCGCGACCCGCTCGACATCAAACGCTATATGACAATTGTCATCGTGGCACTGCTGCCCAGCATCTGTGCGTCGATCTATTTTTTCGGCCCCCGCATCCTGCTCATGATACTCGTCTCCTACGCGGTCGGCGGCCTCGTCGAAGTCATCTTTGCGTGCATCAGGAAAACCGAGATTCACGAGGGTTTTTTCGTCACCGGCATCCTGTTTCCACTGATTCTGCCGCCGGCAACCCCACTCTGGGTCGTCGCGGTCGGTATCTTTTTCGGTGTCTTTTTCGGCAAGGAGGTCTTCGGCGGAACCGGGCACAATGTTTTCAACCCGGCGCTGGTTGGCCGGCTGTTCATCACGATATCGTTTCCGACCATCTTGACGAGCGGCTGGACCGCCCCGGGAGCATGGCGCGGTGCGGTTGACGCGGTCTCCCAGGCCACGCCGATGGCCCTGGCCAAAACCCAGGCGGTTTTCACCCCCGCAGCCGACCTGCTGATCGGGATTCCGTCGGGAAGCGCCGGTGAGACCTTCCGGCTCGGCATTATCGTCGGCGGTATTTTCCTGATGCTCACAAAAGTCAGCAACTGGCGCATACCGGTCACGTATCTTGCCTCGGTTTTCGTTTTTGCTTTCGCCATTGGCCTGTTCGGCGGTATTCCGGCAGCGGAAGGCGCCGAAGCGCCCGGCGGCTTCGCGGCGGCATGGAATTTCGGCTTGTTCCACCTGCTTGGCGGCTCCGTGCTATTCGGGGCGATGTTCATGTCGTGTGATCCGGTTACGTCCCCGTTCACTGTTCCAGGCAAGTTTATTTTCGGCATCGGCTGCGGTCTTTTGACCGTCCTGATTCGCCTCTATTCCGGGTATGTCGAGGGGGTCATGTTCAGCATCGTGATCATGAACTCCTTCACCCCGCTGATCGACCATGTAGTTTTATCGCTGCGTTACCGCAGTGTGGAAACGTCACAATAATTCTGGAGAACTGGCGTGATTGATAAAGTCAAAATGATCGGTTTCGTTCTGGTGTTTGGTATTTTCTGGGCATCGGCACTGGTCGCGGTCGACACGATGACCGGACCGAGAATCGAGAAGTACCTGCTTGAAAAGAAACGCAAGAAAGTGCTCGAAGCACTCGTGATTCCCTATGAAGCGGATACGATCGAACAGATTTTTACCACCAACGTGACATCCGAAGAGATAGACGGGAAAACGATCTATACCGCCGCGGACGGGAGTATCGCGTTCGAGTTCGCCGGCCCCGGGTCACAGGGACCGATGAGCGGTGTTATCGCCCTGTCCCCTGAGAAAGATGCCCTCAAGGGCATCGCCATTATCACGCAGAGCGAGACGCCGGGACTCGGCAGTCGCGTCCTGGCAGCGGACAACCTGGCGAACTTCCGTGATAAAAAGGTCGTACCCGAGCTCGCCATCGTCGCCGCCGGCTCCGCTTCAGCCGACAACGAAGTGGACGCCATTACCGGGGCGACGCTGACCTGCAACGCGCTTGAAAATATTGTGAATAAAAGTGTCAAGGCAACCAAAACTCTGATCGGTCAATAAATCATGAAACTCAAACAGATATTTGGGAAGAAAGGCGCCAAGACTATTAAGAACGGGGTCTGGCTCGAGCACCCAATCAGTTCGGCAACACTCGGCATCTGTTCGGCGCTGGCCATTTCCAATAAAGTGGAAAACGCCATCGCGATGAGTGCCGGTGTCATCTTCGTCCTCGTGCTGACGGCCGTGATCATCTCGCTGCTCAGAAAAGTCATCCCGTCCCGCGTGCGCATCATCATCTACATGATCACCATCGCATCCGGCGTGACCATCGTCGACCTGGTGCTGAAGGCTTACTGGCCGACTGTCAGTGAGGCGATGGGACCCTACGTGCCGCTGATCATCACGAACTGCATCATCATGGGCCGGGCCGAAGCCTTTTTCGTGCAGAACCCGACGAAGCTGTCGCTTATCGACGCGTTGGCAAACGGGTTTGCGTACACGTACACGCTGATGACCATCGCCATCTTTCGTGAAATTTTCGCGTTCGGTACGCTGCTTGGCGTCAAGGTCACCCCGAGCGGATGGGTTGACTGGGTGGTGCTGGCCGCTCCCGCCGGGGCGTTTTTCGTACTCGGAGTATTTTTATGGATTACCCGCACCGCGGCCGGTGTTGAGCCGCCGGCTAAAGGCTAGACTGATTGTTAACACATAACCAACAGGCAATACCATGGGCGAAACATCTCTGATTTCGATATTTTTCACGGCACTGCTGATCCAGAACGTGGCACTCTACTATCTGCTCGGCATGTGCCCGTTCGTGGCCCTGACCAGGAGTCTGACCACGGCGATGGGCATGGGGGCGGCCGTCATCTTCGTCGTCACCCTGACCTCCTCGGCCAACTGGGTCATCTACCAGATCCTCGAGGCCACCGGCTCCCTGATCATCCAGTATATCGTGTTCATTATCGTCATTGCCGCGTGCGTGCAGCTCGTGGAAATGATCATGGAACGGTTCTTTCCGGCACTGCAGGCGTCGTTCGGTATCTTCCTGCCGCTGATCACCGTAAACTGTACCGTTCTTTTCATCTCCCTCAAGGTCACGACGGTTGACAACCTGTCCTATATCCAGACGGTGGTTTACGCGATTTCCGCCGCTGTCGGCTTCTGGCTGGCAATGATCATGGTTGCCGCCATTTATGAAAAACTCGATCTCATCGGCCGCGTCCCGAAAGGACTGCAGGGACCGGGGATCATCATGGTAATAACCGGAATCATTGCGCTGGCCTTCATGGGCTTCAGCGGCATGGTCTAAAGGAAACTGCATGCAGTTTCCGTTACTGGGACATGACAACATATTTTTTTAATAATGATTATTTTTTATCAACCTAAACCCATGGGAGCCCCTGCGGAATAATTATGGCAACGCTAATTCCTATCGGGATCATCACCGCGATACTGTTCACGCTGACCGTCATCCTCCTGATCGCAGACAAACTGCTGGTCTCGTATGGAGAATGCACCGTTTCCGTTGACGATGAAGATGGTCACAAAGAATTCAAGGTCGACGGCGGCTCGACACTGCTGTCTATACTCATCAACCAGGGCATGGAAATTCCCGCCTCCTGCGGCGGCAGGGGAACCTGTGGTTTCTGTAAACTCAATGTCGAGAGCGGCGGCGGCGATATCCTGCCCACCGAGGAAATGTTCATCACCAAGGAGGAACGTAAGACCGGAACCCGGCTCGCCTGCCAGGTGAAGGTCAAGGAAGACGTCAAACTTTTCGTGCCGGACCTGATCAAGACCGTGAAGGGAATGGCTGACACCGACAGTTTCGATAAACGGTCAAAATGGACGTTTACCCGCGAAGGCACGATGCAGGTTGTCGAGGACAAAAAGAAGCCAAAGCTGGATCGGACCACGAAAAAGCAGGTCCTTGACATCGTCGACCGGCACCGCGACAATCCCGGGCCGATCTTACCGATTCTGCATGATGTAACGGCGGCGTTCAACTATCTGCCGGAAGCGGTGCTCAAGGAGGTTTCCAGAGAACTGGACATGCCGTTGAGCAAAATCTTCCGGATCGCGACGTTCTACAACCTTTTCAGCCTCGATCCGGTGGGCAAATACAAAGTCACCGTCTGCACCGGTACCGCATGTCATGTCCGCGGAGCAGAAGGCATTATCGAAGCGTTCGAGCCGGAGTTGGGGGTCAAGTGCGGCGAAACCACCGACGACATGCTGTTCACGCTTGAGGAAGTCAGGTGTATCGGCTGCTGCGGCCTCGCACCGGTTATGACCGTCAACGAGGAAGTGATTGGGCCGATGACGAAAAAGAAAGTCCCGGAAATAGTAAATAAATATAGAGAACAGGCGTGATGCAAACGACAATTACCAAAACACGGGTTGATTCGCCGTCGGAAATGACGGCCTTACGGGAAACCTGCCAGGAGGCGTTGGCCAGACGCAAGCTGTGCTTCCGCGTCTGCGCCGGAACAGCCTGTATCGCCGGCGGCTCGCTGGATGTTTACGAAGAATTCAAGAAACTCATCAGGAACAAGGGCATCGACTGTGATGTCGAGCTCCTGTACGAAGGCGAAGACATGGACGTGGGGGCCAGCACGAGCGGCTGTCACGGATTCTGTCAGATGGGACCGCTCGTCCGCGTCGAGCCCAGCGGAACATTCTACAACAAAGTAAAGGTAGATGACGTTGAATCGATCGTCCAGGCAACCCTTGAAGAAAACAACGTCGTCGAGGACCTGCTGTTCGAAAAACAGGACGGCACCCATGCCGTAACCGAGAAGGAGGTACCGTTTTACGCCGGCCAGAAACGAATCGTTCTCGGCGGCTGCGGAACCATCAACCCGGAAGATATTCGCAACTATTTCGCCATAGACGGCTACCAGGCCCTGGCCAAATGTCTCCAGGATTATACGCCTGAAGATGTCGTCGAGGAAGTGAAGAAGTCCGGCTTGCGCGGCCGCGGCGGCGGCGGATTTCCCGCCGGCCGGAAATGGGAATCGGCGGCCAAGGCCACCGGACGTCCAAAGTATATCATCTGCAACGCCGATGAAGGTGATCCGGGCGCATTCATGGACCGCTCGCTGATCGAGGGTAATCCCCAATCGGTAATCGAAGGCATGATTATCGCAGCGTACGGCTGCGGCGCAAAGCACGGCGTCGTCTACGTCCGTGCCGAGTACCCGCTGGCCGTTACGCGGCTGTTCAAGGCGATCGACCAGGCCCGGGAATACGGATTGCTGGGCGACCATATCATGGGCACCGACTTCTGTTTCGACATCGAGATTTTCCAGGGTGCCGGCGCATTCGTCTGCGGTGAGTCCAGTGCGCTGCGGGCGTCCATCGAGGGCCTGCCCGGTGAGCCGACCGCAAAGTACGACCATGCGACGGACAAGGGGCTGTGGGAAAAACCGACCGTGCTCAACAACGTCGAGACCTTTGCCAACGTACCGATCATCATCAACAAGGGGGCCGACTGGTACGCGGCAATGGGCACCGACAACAGCAAGGGTACGAAAGTCTTCTCGCTGGTCGGCAACATTGTCAACACCGGCCTGATCGAAGTTGAAATGGGCACCACGCTCCGCCAGATCATTTTCGATATCGGCGGCGGCATCCCGGACGGCAAAAAATTCAAGGCGGTCCAGACCGGCGGCCCTTCCGGCGGCTGCCTCCCGGCCGACAAACTCGATATGCCGGTGGATTTCGATCAGCTCAAGGAAGCCGGATCGATGATGGGTTCCGGCGGCATGATCGTGATGGACGAAGGCGCCTGCGTGGTCAACGTCGCCAAGTACTTCATCGAGTTCTGCAACGATGAGTCGTGCGGGAAGTGTATTTCCTGCCGCGACGGCTCCGCGGCGCTGCTGGAAATTCTCGACCGGATCTGCGAGGGCAACGGCAGGGTTGAAGACCTGGACCTGATGGAGGATCTGTGCCACGCGATCAACGACGCCTCGATGTGCGGCCTCGGAACCTCGCTGCCAAACCCGGTACTCA
>Ga0180436_10001801_pt1 | contig 20756 bp, 19 predicted proteins | sample SS_ome_2_FD_132434 | JGI IMG/M metagenome (GOLD analysis project Ga0180436, IMG submission 132434) | Hypersaline lake sediment archaeal communities from the Salton Sea, California, USA - SS_3_S_2 metaG | ecosystem: Environmental > Aquatic > Non-marine Saline and Alkaline > Hypersaline >...
CAACTGCATTTGCATTCCAATTCGACCATATCCCTTCAAAGATCCATCCAAAACTCGAAAACTGACCAGGTATAAAATAAGCTGAAACATCAGCGTTCCAAAGTTCAGGTTCATGATGACCATAAGCTCCCTCAAAAATAATTATCTTAAGCATACTAAAGATAATCGGCCCAACAACAACTAAGAATAACAATGCCCCAGCACCAATAAATAGCAACTTTTTCTTTTCCTTAAGCAAATCTTTATAATGCCAAACAACTAAAATCAATCCCAAAATCCCTGCATATAAAAGATAAATCCATGAACTAAGAGCAACTAAAATTAAAGAAAGTCCAAGTAAAAGTCCATTCTTCAGTCCCCCATCTTTTAAAGTCTTCAATAAAAACAAAACAAATAAAGGCATCCATTGAATCGACATCAAATTAATATGCCCCATAGCATGTGCAAAATGATAAGCAGAAAAAGCATAAATACATCCAGCTGCCAAAGAACCAAGATCATGCTTAGTAAGATGGCGAGTTAAATAAAACATTGTTACACCTGAAGCAATAAACGAAAACAGAACAACAATGTTGTAGGTTGCCTCCCAGTTTAAGAAAAAAGAAAAAGGTAGTGCAATCAAAACATTCGCAAGGCTATAAGTTTGAAGCAAAAGACTTATCCCATAAGGATGATGTAAAAGATCTGTATAAAAAGGTGAAGTTCCAAGCTCAAAAATCGAACGTTTAAACCACCAAAAATTCCAGACATTTTGCAAAGAATCACCGCCGTCTCCAATAAAGTGCGTAGTGAAATTTAGCGCAGCAGGATAAGTTAAAATTAAAGTTGCAATCGTAAAAAATCCAACTATTGCTACAAATTTTATCCATGGATTCTTCATAAAAATTTATTTTATTCTCTGATTCGTATTATAATCGGTGTGATGTCATTAATAAAACAATTTTTACCATTTCTAAAATATTGTGTTGTCGGAACTTCCGGCACATTTGTTGATTTTGCTTCTCTTTATGTGATGGTTGAGTTTTTAGGAATTAATGTTTATGTTGGAGCGACTTTGGCTTTTTTGCTAGCTGTAGTGAATAACTTCACTTTTAATAAGATTTGGACTTTTAAAAATAAAGCCAAGACTTATCGTAAGCAGTTTATAAAGTTTTTATTGGTTTCGTGTGTTGGACTTTTGATAACTTTGAGCTTTATGTTCTTTTATGTGACGGTCCTTGGAATTTGGTATATGTTAGCGAAAATTTTGACTGCGCCATTTGTTTTAACATGGAATTTTCTTGGGAATAAATATTGGACTTTTAAGTCAGATATAAGACCGGATATCAAAAGAGATAATTTTGAATATGATTTAAGTATTATTATCCCAGCTTTTAATGAAGAAAAGAGAGTCGGCAAAACTTTGGAGGAAGTAGTTAAGTATGCTCCGAATGCAGAAATTATTTGTGTTAATGATGGAAGCACAGATAGGACTTCAGATGTTGTTAAACAATTTGATAGAGTTCGATTGATCGAATTAGATCGAAATTATGGAAAAGGATATGCAGTTCAAAAAGGCATAATGGAGGCAAAAGGAAGACATCTTATGTTTATTGATGCGGATCATTCAGTGCAAATCCATCAAATTGAAAAAATGATGCCTGAATTTGAAAATGGAGCTCATATAGTGATCGGTTCAAGATATCTACCAGACAGCTATATCCAAAACAAACAACCAAAATATCGTACTTTTATTAGTAGGATGGGAAACTTTTTAATAAAACTCTTTTTAATAAATAATATTAAAGATACTCAATGTGGAATCAAGGTTTTTGAACATAACGCAGCAAAACAGATATTTTCTAGACAAAAGACACGTCGATTTTCTTTTGATATGGAGATTTTAACTATTGCACAATCATTAGGATACCAGATCAAGGAGATCCCGATTCGTTGGGAATATACAGCAGATAGCAAACTTCGAGCTTTTAGAGATAGCTTAAAAACACTTTTTGATTTATTTTATATCAAACTTAATCTATGGTGTGGAAGATATGAATAGTAACAACAAAAAAATCGTTTTATTTTATACTGATACTCCTTATGCAGGTGGTGCTGAGAATCAGATGTATCTTTTAGCTAAATTTCTTAATAAGGAGAAGTATGAAGTTAAACTTATATGCAGTGATTTTAAGACTTTAGATGATTGGGCAGCACGTTTTGAATCTGAAGGGATAGAAGTTATCAAATTGAATGTGTTTCACAAACATGATCCTAGACATTATGTTCAGTTAAAAGAATATATAAAAAGAGAGCCTTGTGACCTAATGCACATTCATGTTTGGAACCCTGCTTCTTGCAGATATGCATTTATGGCAGCTAACAAGTACAATTTGCCGCTTGTAGTAACGGAACATGATCCTTTTGAATTACCAAAATTCAAAAAGTATATTAAGAACAAATTAATGAAACGAGTTCAAAAAATTGTAACAGTCTCAAAAGCCAACGAAGATTTATTTAAAAACCTTTTTCCTGATCTAAAAAATTATACAACCACTATATTGAATGGTATTGATGTAACTTGGTTCGAATCACAGCTATTAAACTTCTCAGAAACAAAAATGAACGAGTTTAGAGAGAAAGAATTCGAAGCAGATGATAACACGAAAGTTATCCTAACTGTTGCTGAACTGCATGAGCGAAAAGGGCTTACATATCTTATAAAAGCAATACCGACTATACTCAAAAAAATGGATAACCTAAAATTAATTATTGTTGGAGACGGGCATCAAAAACAAGAACTCGAAAAATTGATTGAAAAACTAGGTCTAGCCAAAAACATCAAGTTGCTTGGTCATCGAAAATGCATCCCAAAGATCATGGCTTCAGCCAATCTTTTCGTTTTGCCTTCGGTCAAAGAAGCGTTTGGGTTAGTCATACTCGAAGCAATGGCTGCTTGGCTCCCTGTTCTTGCAACAAGAGTTGGTGGAATTCCAGAAATCATTGAAGACAGAGTAAATGGATTCTTGGTTGAACCAAAAGACTCAAATGCACTAGCTGAAAAGATTTTAGAATTATTTAATGAAAATTTTAAATTTGAGGAGTATATTAAAAATGCTCAACAAATCCTAAAGGAAAAATTCGACGCCAAAGCAATGGCTAAACAATATGAACAAATCTATGCCGAAACTTAAATCAATTTACATCTGCCGGGATTGCGGTTACGAAAGCCCAAAATGGACTGGAAAATGTCCAAGTTGTGAGGCTTGGAATTCTTTTGAAGAAGACGTTGTTGATAAAAAAGCTGCTTCAAAAATAACTTCACATGCACGTGAAATCACTCCCCTCACCCTTACAACATCAAAAGAAAAGCGAATCCCTTTAAAGATGGATGAAATAAACAGAGTTTTAGGAGGCGGAATCATGGAAGGCTCACTTACTTTACTAACAGGTGAACCAGGAATAGGAAAATCTACCTTAACTCTACAAATCTGCGATCAATTAACAGGTGGAACAGCAAAAGTACTTTATATTTCGGGAGAAGAATCTCAAAATCAAATAGCCGCGCGCGCAGCGCGTTTAAAAATTAAAAGCGAGAAGATTTCTTTTTTAGCTGAAACAAATCTAGAAACAATTCTCGCAACAATCCAAAAAGAAAAACCAGACTTTTTAATAATAGACTCAATTCAAGTAATGCAATCAGCTGATATGACGAGTTTTGCAGGAAGCATAGGCCAAATCCGATACGCAGCTGAAAAGTTCATGGAATACGCTAAAACCAACAATGTTCCAACAATCCTAATAGGACACGTAACCAAAGAAGGCAATCTCGCAGGGCCACGCGTACTCGAACATTTAGTAGATACAGTTTTATACCTCGAAGGTGATCGATACAAACAATTCAGAATCCTTCGCTCACAAAAAAACAGATTCGGCTCAACAAATGAAATCGGAATCTTTGAAATGGCTGGTAATGGCTTGCAAGAAGTAACAAATCCTTCAGCAGAATTCTTAGAAGGCCGAAAACCAGATGCTATTGGTTCAGCAATCACAGTCACAATGGAAGGCACACGCCCGCTCCTCGTCGAAGTTCAAGCCTTAAGCAACGTAACCCCTTTCGGATATCCTAAACGAACTTCAACAGGATTCGATGTTAACCGAGCACAACTTTTAATATCAGTTTTGCAAAAATATGCACGAATTAACTTAGCTAACCAAGATATCTTCGTAAATGTTGTTGGTGGAATGCGCCTCAAAGACCCAGCTTGTGACCTTGGTGTATTAATGGCTATTGCAAGCAGTTTTCTGCAAAAAACAATTCCAAACGATACATGTTATATAGGTGAGGTTGGTCTAAGCGGTGAAGTTCGAAGCGTAGGTCAAATCGACAAACGAATCGCTGAAGCAAAAAAGCTTGGATTCAAAAAAATAATTACTCCAAAAGAAGTGAAAAATGTAGTTGATGCGGTGAAAGGGCTCTAGTCGTTCCCCGGGGAACACCATAACCATGAATCGCCCTTGTTTAAGCTATTTTTCAACATACGGCTCTTGAGCTTTTTCGAATATGTCAAGCTCAAAATTGACACAAAGTATTGTTTCTACTATAATCCCCTCCTATGCAAAAATCACCAGAACAATACGGTATTGAAGAAATACCTCAGATACTTAAAGTTGAGGAAATTTCTGAATTAATAAAAGAACTACTAAGAAATGCTCTTATTGATTTGGAAGTTGATGAGGATAATGCACATGATTATGCAGAAGATTGCCTTGAAATTGCACAAACAGCTGCTTCAGTTATTGATTATGAAAATGATGCTCATGATCTCTTCTATGATTGTAATCTCCAAGATCCAATATTGAGAAGGCTTGAGGATAGAGCTCATTTAATTACAAAACAAGTCCTTCCGCATTTAAATCCAGGAACTGTTCTTGATTTAGGCTGTGGGGATGGGCATGTTGGACATCTTTTATCAAAAGAGGGATTTAGAGTTCAATTATCAGATGTATATGAGCACCCAAAAGCTAGGCAAACTGGCTTATTATATACTATCCAAAATGAAGGCGAACCTTTAGATGATATTGAGGATAATCATTTTGATAATGTTCTTCTTGCTTTTGTACTACATCATAGTGATAACCCTGACTTTCTTTTAAAAGAAGCTGCTAGAGTAGTTAAGCCAGGAGGAAAAATAATTCTTTTAGAATCCGTTTATGGAGTTGAGCCACATCCAGATCATGCTGATGCTGATTTTTGGGCTAATCTAACTGCAATTCAGCAAAGAATAGCAAATGTATTTTTTGATCATTTTTATAACAGAATTCTGCATCATTCATTTGATCCTGATAAAAAAGTTAATGTTCCATGTAATTTTGATACGCCCGAAGGTTGGAGAGAACGCATAGAAGGAATTGGATTAAATCAAGAACAGCTTATTCATTTAGGAATAGATCATGAAATAGTCCCTGAATGGCATACATTACATGTTTTAACATACCCCAAGAAGAAAGAATAAATGAACATGTTGAAATCCGAGTACCTTTTGATAATAAAGATTTCTAATCCACCAATCCAATCCCCAATTCTTCAAGCTCCATCTCTAAGGCCTGTTTGAAATTATTAAAGTCAGGATTATTGCTTTTAAAAGCGAATTCTACAGATTTTTCAGTGTTTTCTCCTTTAAGGCAAATAAGATACCTCCTTGTTTGTTCATCAAGAATTGTGATTTCAAGTTTTACAAGCTCCCTTCTAAATGTACTCAGCATTTGCGGATGCCTTTTAAATAAATCTTGTGTAATTAGAGGATGTCCTCCGAATCTTTCTATTCCAGTCATGACAGTTTAAAAAAGTTATTTGCATTCTCGCTTGTAATTCGCGAGACGTCATCATAACTAATACCTTTTAATTCTGCAATCTTTTTTGCAACCTCCACAACATATGATGGTTCATTCTTTCCACCTCTATATTTTTGAGGCGCAAGATAAGGGCAATCTGTTTCAACCATCATTGCATCCATTGGGCATTCTTCAACAACCGCATGTAAATTTTTAGCTGAAGGATATGTGATTATTCCTGTAAATGAAGTGAAATATCCAGCCATCCAAACTTTTCGGGCAAATTCAACATCTGATCCAAAACAATGAAAAACCGCATCCTTAACTCCTTTTTCTTGTAAGATTTCGAGGCATTCTTCATCAGAATCTCTATTATGGATGATTAATGGAAGATTGAGCTCTTTTGCTAGTTTTATATGCTGTTTCAAAACTCTAATTTGAACATCGCGAGGTGAATACTCTTTAAAAAAATCAAGGCCAGTCTCCCCTATTGCAACAATTTTTGGATGCTTAGCTAATTCGCAAAACTCTTTCCACATTTCACCAGTCAGCTTTTTAGAATCTTGAGGATGCAAACCAACTGCTGCATAAATTCCATCATGATCTTCCGCAATCTTAATAGCCGCCATTGTCGACTCCACATCAACTCCTACAACTATCATCGTGCCTACTCCAGCTTCATGTGCACGATGAATCACCGATTCCAAATCGTTTGATAATGGTTTAAACTGGATGTGGCAATGTGTATCTATGATCATTTCGCGTTTTAATGTATCATAACTCACGCAATAAATAAATTTATGAAAGCTAGTATTTTAATTGTACATTTCGGCAAGGCAAAACCGACTTTAAAGTGCATTAAGTCGATCAAAAGTGACATTGAGCATGAAATCATTGTTGTTGATAATAATCTTAAAGATGATCAGCGAACAAAATTTAAAGATGTGCGATATTATAAATCCGATCTAAATAATTATTGCCATGCTCTAAATCTTGGTTTTGAAAAGGCAAAATCTGACATTGTTGTTGTTTTGAATCCTGATACTGAAGTTGCACCTAATTGGCTCGAAGAAATCTTAAAACCTTTCAAAAATGAGAAAGTTGCAGGGGTCTCTTCAAAAATCCTTTTTAAAAATGGAAAAATAAACAGCCTGGGAATCGAAGAGATTGAAGATTTTTATTTTAGAGATATTGGATTTGAAGAAGAAGATGATCCATACATGAAACCTCATAAAATTGATTATGCCAGTGGATGTTCAGTTGCTTACAGAAAGTCAGCAATTGAAAAAGTTGGAGGATTTGATGAAGACTTTGTGATGTATGTTGAAGATGTTGATATGGGAATCAAACTTCGAAAAAAAGGTTATAAGTTAATGGTTGCTCCGGATTCAATTGTAAATCATGCATTTCATGGGACAACAGGAAAAACTGATCTGCCTTGGTATTTTTGCAACAGAAATCGTTTTGTTTTAATGGCAAAGCACTATCCAGATCAATTTGCTGAAAATATTAAGACTTCTCATGCTTATATTCACAAAGAATTTGATTATCTTTATGACTTTATTAAAGCAGGAGTCCTTAAATTAATAAAAGAGGGTGATTATGAAAAATACTTACCTGAAATTTTAGAAGAATGTACTACAGTTTTTGAATTGGATCGTGTTCAAAATATGATTAATGAGATTCAATTGTTTTTAGGCTTAAGAAAACCACGCTTGGCATTTTACGATCATGCTCTACAGTTTATTGGAGGAGGTCAAAAATATGGTGCAACAATTGCTGAAGCTGTTCAAAATGATTACGACTGCACTTTTATAACAAATAAAGATGTAGCAGTTAACGATTTAGAAGATTGGTATGACTTAAATCTATCAAAATGTGATTTAAAAGTTGTTCCAGTTAAAATTAATAAGAAAGATGAAAAAATAAATCCAACATTAGCTAATGTTGCTGCTGATAATCCTTTTTCTCCTGTTGAAGATGAAATTTTGAATTATGATTTATTGATAAATGTGAATATGGTGCCAGCAATTAATGCGCTTGCACTTCAAAACATTTTTATTTGTCATTTCCCTGATACTAAACGCATGAATCATTTTTATGTGGATAATTATGATCAAATAATTGCAAATTCAAAATACACAACTAAATGGATAAAAAATCGTTGGGAACTAGAGCCAGATGAAATTATTTATCCTCCAGTTGATATGACACACACCGAAGGTGTGGAAAAAAAGAATATTATCTTAGGAGTTGCACGTTTTGAAGAATCTGGATCTAAAAAACAAAAAGAACTGGTTAAAGCTTTTGAAAAACTAAATGCAAAAGATTGGAAGCTAGTTCTAGCAGGTGGAACAATTGAAGATAATCGATATCTTGAACGATTGAAAGAGATGATAAAGCGCCGAAATTTGAATATTGAAATCCATGAAAACATTTCAAATGAAGATCTTAAAAAGCTTTATGCAAAAGCCAAAATTTTCTGGCATGCATGTGGTCTCGGAGTTAATGAACAAAAAAATCCAAATTTAATAGAACACTTTGGGATGACAACTGTTGAAGCAATGCAAAACAGCGCAGTACCCGTTGTAATAAATGGCGGTGGTCAGCGCGAAATCATCGATCAGGGTAAAAATGGATTTAAATTCAAAAATCAGGCTCAATTAATAAAATTCACAAAAAAACTAATGGATTCAGATGATCTTATGAAAAAATTGTCAGTTGCTGCTCATAAATCATCTAAAAAATTCGAAAAACAACAATTTCAACAAAAGTTCAAATCTCTAATCAACGAACAAACAAAAAAAATTACCCAAAAACAAAACTTCATACCTGAAGCTCATCACGTTTACAAGAAACTTATTTCTCAGAAAGCTTTGTAATTTCTTTTTCTAACTTTTCAATGTATTTGATTGTTTCTTCATTGAATTTTTCCTGACGATTCACAATTTCACCAATAAAATATTCTGTCTCATAATAAAACTTGTTTTTTGCCTTATCTATAAGTTTCCCACTAAGCGGCCTAGGTGACTTAAACTTACGATAAAAGCTTGTAAGCTTAGCATTTTCCTTCATAATCTTAGTACTTCTGCTCTTCCCTACTCTTTTTCGATGAATCTCAGCTATATCTTTTGACAGCTTGTCTAAAAATTTTAGAATGCGATCTTTGTCGGTTTCTGATAAACTACTCATGTTCTAATCCTACATCAAAAAAATGAAAATTGGAATCGATGTTACAAGCCTCTCAATGCCAAAAACTGGAATCGGACAATACCAGTACAATTTGATGAATACTTTGTTGAAAATTGATAAGAAAAATGAATATCATCCTTATGCTTTTAATTTAAGAGACAACACAAAGTATCACTCATTAGATTTTAAAGTTCGAGCACACAAAATTCCACAAAGAATGATAACTGCTTGGTGGCTAGGAGTTCGATATCCTCGATTAGAGCAATTAACTGATGATTGTGATGTTTATCAGATAAGTGAAATCTGCCAGCAGCCAACAAAACGTAAGACTGTTGCTTTTATTCATGATCTCACTACTCTTCTATACCCTGATTATCATTTATTTAAAAACAAATTTCTTGGAAAGCACCGATTTAAAAATATTAAGCGGCATGCTGATGTTGTCTTAACGAACTCTTTAAACACAAAATGCGATATTATTGAGCATCTTGGCATTGAAGCTGATCGAATTCGAGTTACTCCTTTTGGAGTTGATGAAAAGTTTAAGCCAACATCTGGCACTCCAATAGAGGGTCGATATATTTGTTATCTAGGTACGATTGAACCACGAAAGAATTTAATAAATTTGATGCGGGCATTTAAAAGGTTGAAAGATGAAGAGTCGATTCCGCATAAATTGGTTTTGATTGGTAAGGATGGTTGGTTTTATGAACAAATTTATGAAAAGATGCGAAAGTTGCATTTAGAAAATGATGTTGTAAGGCTTGGATTTGTTAAAGATGAAGAATTACCAGCTTTAATAAGCGGTGCTGAGCTTTTTGTATATCCTTCTTTTTATGAAGGATTTGGACTTCCTGTTTTAGAAGCCATGGCTTGCGGAACTCCGGTTGTAACTTCAAGGATTAGTTCTTTGCCAGAAGTTGGAGGAGACGCAGTTAAATATTGTAATCCAAATTTACATAAAGATATTGCTGAAAAAATGTTTGAGTTCATCAAATCAGAACACGAAAGAGAAAGATACAGCGCCCTTGGTCTAGAACGTGCTAAAAAATTCACATGGGATGCATGTGCACGTAAGCATATTGAGATTTATGAAAATTTATAGAAAAGAGGAGCGCCAGTACCGGGATGGGCGCTCCATACGAATTGGGTGGGGTCAACGATCTCTTGCCGGTAGATTCAGGTGTCACAACCTTCCCGATGAATCTAGCAACAAGCCGGGCAAACCTTGAGGAGAGTTCCTAAAGTGGTGGGGACGCTCTCGAGTTGGACTTCCATTTCGCACACTTTCAGATCCGTGTGTACGAACCAACCAGGTTCTAACTGCAACAGTGCGCCCACGCGCCTGCCGGGTGACGACCACCCCAATAGATGCAGTTAATTCCTCGCCTTCGGAGCACCGTGACGTGCTTCCGGGACGAGGTGGATCATGTTGATGTCTCTTGACGAGGTTCGCGTTGAATTTTTAGGGCACTTGGACGGCGGAAGAACCGTCACTGGCCCTACTATCCTTAAACCCGCTGGTGTACATATGACACCTCCTTTCTTAGGATGAGACAGAATAGAATTTTATAATATTTTTTTATTTTTGTCAAGCTTTATATTGAGCAACAACTTCTGAAGCCTCTCCATCGGTTACTATTCTTCCCTGGTCTAATAAAATCGCTCGATCGCAGAACTTTTCAATCATATCTAAGTCGTGACTAACAAGGACAATTGTCTTTCCTTGGGCTTTTAAGTCTTCAAATACAGCTAGACACTTCTTTTGAAACTCTCTATCCCCTACAGCCAACACTTCATCACACAAATATACATCTGCATGAGCTGCTGAAGCAATTGCGAATGCAAGTCTCATCTGCATTCCTGAAGAAAAGTTTTTTAGCTTCATTTCCATAAAATCTTCAAGCTCAGCAAACTGAACAATATTTTTATACATCGAACCTATTTTAGCCCTACTCATGCCAAGAATTACCCCATTTAAATAAATATTTTCACGCGCTGAAAGGTCTCCATTAAATCCAACTCCCAATTCTAAAAATGGCGAAACTTCCCCGTCAATTTTAACCTTCCCGGAGGTCGGTGTATAGATGTTTGCCAACAATTTTAAAAGTGTAGACTTCCCTGATCCATTTCTTCCAATAATTCCAATGAACTCGCCTTTATTAACTTCAAGATTCACATCCTTTAAAGCTTCAAGGTCAACATACTCACGCTTTCTGTAAAAATTAATAAAACTCTCTTTTAAAGTATCCCTTTTTTCATGTGGGATCTTAAACTTCTTACTAACATTTGTAAGTTTTATAGCCATTCAGTGATTTTTTTATCGAATTTTAGGAATATGAATATACCAAATACAAGAATCGCTGCAACCATTAATAATAAATTGATATTCAAAGTTGCTTCAGGGATATGATCCAAAACAAAAACAGCTCTCGAATACTCAATTAAACGTGCAAGTGGATTCAAAAATATATATCTATGAAAGCTTTCAGGGACCATTGTTATCGGATAGATAATAGGAGTCATCCAAAATCCAATTTGCAAAAGAACCTCCCAAATATGAGCAAAATCTCTAAACTTCAAATACAAAACACTCAACAATAACGAAACACCAAGAATCACAAAATATAGTTCAATCACATATATCAAAAAGAAGAAAAAGTTCAAGCTAAAGCCAACATCAGAAACTGCAAGGAAAATAAAGAAAACGATCATGTTCAGGAGAAAAGTGAGAAAACTCGTAAGAGTCGAGGCAATCACAATAATAATTCGAGGAAAATACACTTTTCTAATAATTGATTCCTTGGCTTCAAATGCGCGCAAAGCAATTGAAGTTGCCTCTGCAAAAAAATTCCAAATCACAACACCTAGTAAAAGATAAAGCTGATAATTTTCAACCGGAAACCGCATGAACACAGAAAAAACAACATACAAAACCGCAAATAATAACAGTGGTTTAACGAGAGTCCAAAAATAACCGAGAAGCGAGTTTTGATAACGAACCTTAAAGTCAGAAATCGCGATTTCTTTGAGGATTCGAAGATTTTTTTTGCTAAAAGTTTTCATATCATGAATATACCACAGAGGTTTGGGTGAGTCACTTCGAATGTACTCTGGCAAAAATCATGTTAAGCGTACTTTTGGACCGGCAAGTTTACCTTAATTAATATACTATGCGGCGAAAACATGCACATAAGTCGCAAAATGCCAGAGTACTGTAGAAAAAGCATCACCACTTCCTCTTCCCCCTCATAATAATTTCTGGTATCTTGTTTTAGCGCTAATAATTAACAAAATTCGACATGATTATAGTAATGAGAAAGTCGGCTACAAGAGAACAGTCTGACTCGATAATCAAAGAAATTGAAGAAAAAGGCTTAAAACCAATGCCGCTTTATGGTACTGAGCGAACTGTAATTGCAGTTATTGGTGATGAGCGAATTCTTGATCGTCAACATATTGCGTCAAAACCTGGGGTTAGCAATGTGATGCTTGTTTTGCCACCTTATAAACTTGTTGCACGTGAGACAAAACACGAAGATACAGTTATTAAAATTAATGATGAGGTTAGCATAGGTGGAAAAGAGGTTTGCGTGATGGCTGGCCCATGTGCAGTTGAAAACTACGAGTTTGTAAGCCAGGCAGCTAAAGCATGTAAAGCTGCTGGTGCAAAAATCTTAAGAGGAGGAGCATTCAAACCTAGAACAGGACCTTATTCATTTCAAGGACTTGGTGAAGAAGGGTTAAAAATCTTAAAAAAAGTTTCAGAAGAAGAAAACATGCCAATTGTAACTGAGGTACTAAATACAAAAGACCTACCTCTTGTTGTTGAATATGCAGACATCCTTCAGGTTGGAGCAAGAAATATGCAAAACTTTAATCTTTTAGAAGAACTTGGTAAACAAAAACGGCCGGTTCTTTTAAAACGTGGAATGTCAGCAAAAATTAAAGAGTGGTTACTTGCTGCTGAATACATTATGAGCAACGGGAATTCAAACGTGATCTTATGTGAAAGAGGAATCAGAACTTTTGAAACTGAAATCCGCTCTACTTTGGCCTTACAATCTGTACCTTTAATTAAAGAACTTAGTCATTTGCCAATAATTGTTGATCCTTCTCATGCAGCAGGAAAACCTTCATTAATTCAGGCAATGTCTAAAGCTTCGATAGCTGCAGGTGCTGATGGTATAATCGTTGAGGTTCATCCAAAACCAGACGAAGCACTTTGCGATGGTCAGCAGGCATTAACTCCAGAAATTTTTAAAGATATGATGGATGGAATGCGACCTGTTGCAGAGGCAGTTGGAAAAACTTTGTAATTTATGGGCAAAATTCAGGTTCATCTAAAAAAAAGAATTGATCAGTCTTATGAAATCAGTTTAAAAACTGATTATCTTAAAAGGTTGATTGTTGATTTGAAAAAGAATAAATGGGGAAATAAATATGCTCTTATTTGTGATGCAAAAGTTAGACGACTTTATGGTAATGAGTTAGCGGAAAAGCTTAATAAAGCTGGAGTTAGGGTTGAAGTTTTTTCATTTCAAAATGGTGAGCGATTTAAAACTATAAAAACAGTTGAAAAAATTACAGGAGAAATGTCAAAAAGCGGATTCTTTAGGGATGATGCAGTAATTGCTCTAGGTGGAGGTGTAACTGGAGATGTTGCAGGATTTGTTTCAGCAATTTATATGAGAGGAATGCCTTATATTCAGATTCCAACTACTCTTTTAGCAATGGTAGATTCATCTGTTGGAGGAAAAACCGGAGTTGATACTCCTCATGGCAAAAATCTTTTAGGAACGTTCACTCAGCCTGAAAAAGTCTACATCAACGTTGATTTTTTAAAGACTCTTCCAAAAAAACAAATGTTAAATGGAATTGCTGAAGCTATCAAATACGGAGTTATAGCTGATAAAAAGGTGCTTGGTCTTTTGCGTAGAAATAAAGATAAGATTTTAGATTTGAATGTGAGGACTTTAGAAAAACTAATCTCTATGTGCATTAAAATTAAAGCAAGAATTGTAGAAATTGATGAAAAAGAATCAGAAGTAAGAAAAATATTAAATTATGGACACACTTTCGGACATGCAATAGAAAAAATTTCAAGATTTAAAATCGAACATGGAGAAGCAGTAGCAATTGGAATGTGCATGATAAACACAATTGCAGTTAATAAAAAATGGCTCAAACCAAAAAAATCCCAAAGAATTCTAGATATTATAAAACTATACGGCCTTCCAACAAAATATGAAAAACTTAAACCTGCAAGCAAGTTATTAGCAGCAATTAAGCTAGATAAAAAAGCAATTAACGGGAAAATCTTATATATTGTGCCATATAAAATCGGGAGAGTCCTTCTTACAGACAAAATCACAAAAAGCGATATAATCAAAGCATGCAAAAAGCACTCATAACTCCTTCAAAACCTAAATCCGGTGCAATTATCAAAATCCCGGGATCAAAAAGCTACACAAATAGAGCTTTAGTTCTTGCTGCACTTGCTGAAGGCGAAACCCTACTGCGCAATCCCCTTTTTAGCGATGACACAAAATTCACTATGCAAGCACTCAAAGACCTGGGAGTTGAAGTTGAACGAGTGGGCGATGATATTCGCGTTGTTGGCTGTGGAGGTAACTTTAAAGAACCAGAAAAAAGTCTAAATTTAGGAAACGCAGGCACAGGAATGCGTTTTTTAACTGCTGCGGTATCAGTGGCAGGTTTTAAAACAAAACTCTATGGAAATTCTCGAATGAGCCAACGTCCAATTAAAGATTTGCTTAAAGGTTTACGGGACCTTGGAGTAAAAGTTGAGAGTACGAATAAAACTGGATGTCCTCCGATTAAAAATCAAGGTAACGGGGTAAAAGGTGGACGTATTGAGATTAGCGGCCAGACATCGAGCCAATATATTAGTGCTTTAATGATGGTTGCGCCTTTTGCAGAGCACGATGTTGAGATTGTGATTTCAGATAAGCTAGTTAGCAAACCTTACATTGATATGACAATTAAGGTGATGGAAGATTTTGGAGTTAAGGTTACAAATCATGATTATGAAAAATTTGAGATTACTGCAGGCCAGAAGTACAAAGGCTGTGATTATCTTGTTGAAGGAGATGCAAGCTCAGCTTCTTATTTCTATGCCCTTGAAAAACTCCATAATACCAAGCTGGACATCCAAAACATAAACAAAGATTCTCTTCAGGCTGATATGGGCTTTTTAGATGTTGAAGTTGGAGGTGAAATTGATTTGAATCATATGCCAGATGCTGCAATGACTGTTGCTATCATGGCGGCCTTCCACAAGGGTAAAACAAGACTTACAAATATTGCTAATCTAAGAGTAAAAGAAACTGATAGAATTAAAGCTCTTGTAACTGAACTTAAAAAAGTTGGCTGTGATGCCAAAGAACTGGATGATGGTATCGAAATAAATGGAGATCCAGATAAATTGCATGGTAATGTTGTGATTCAAACTTATGATGATCATCGTGTTGCAATGTGCTTTTCAATTTTAGCAACTCTGATTGAGAATGTTCAGGTTTTGGATCCTGATTGTACTTCAAAAACCTATCCTACATTCTTTGAGGATCTTCAACGGGCAGGTTTTGAAGTTGAGAAACGAGAAATTCCAAATATTGTACTTACTGGAATGAGAGGAAGTGGAAAATCAACTATAGGAAAGATTATTGCAAAAAAATTACGATATAGATTTGTTGATACTGATGATAAAATTGAAAAACAGGAAAAAATGACAATTAATGAGATTGTTAAAAATAAGTCTTGGTTTCATTTTAGAAAAAAGGAGAAATATGTTGTAAGAAGCGTAGCTAAAAAGAAGGACGTCGTGATTTCAACTGGTGGAGGAGTGATTTTGGATAAAGAAAATGTAAAAGCTTTAAAAAAGTGTGGAAAAATTGTATTTTTGAAGTATGATTTGGATGTTCTTGAAGCTCGTTTAGAAAAAAGTCATGAAAGACCTGCTCTTACTAAGCATAAATCATTAAAAGATGAACTTGAGGAGGTTTGGAGCAAAAGAAAAGATAAATACCTAGATACTGCAGACCACATCTACGAGGCTAAAAAAGACCTAAGTAAAGCCCAGAAAGTCGAACAAATAATTTATTCAATATAATCCTATTAATATGGATGATAAAATTATAGAATTACTCGAAAAAAACAACACACTTTTAGAAAAACTCGTAAAATTTCAACAAAAAGAACAACGTGCACAGACCTGGCGATGGATATTCCAAATCTCACTTCAGCTTTTGCCATTCATACTACTTTTCATATTAGGTTGGTGGCTATTTTCAGTAGTTAACGAAAATATAGCACTTGTTCAAGCAAATGTTGATGCATTAAAAGAAGGCTTCGCTGGAGTTCTAGATGATATTACTTTCTGGGATTAGTTTTTTTCCACTTTTTTTCATTTTCAAAGTGGGTGTGAGCTTCTTCAACTAATCCACTTAAATAAGCTTTTAAACCATCTTCCTGTATACATTGTGCTGACACATCAACAAATTCTCCTGCAAAACCCCTAACAGTTTGAGCAGTTTCAGAAATTACAGCAGAGGCTTTTCTTGCCTCATGCTCAATTGCAAATCTTATTGCTTCAATGAGTTTTTGACAAATATCAATTCGATCTAATCTTCTTGATTGAGATCTATCTTTTGTTTTATCTATAAATTCAATTTTTCCCTTCATAGTATTGAGTTAATTCTTTGTTAATCTCTTGGCCAGTTTCTAACATCCCAAGAAACATGATCGGTCTTGGTTAAATCCCAAATTTCACTTGGGAGATTTCTTAAAGTCGGAATAAAGCCTCTTTCTTCCATAGAACCTCTGCCATATTCAACTAACGAATCTAAAGCATCTCTGGTAAAACTTGCTAACTCTGCTGTGTGTTCAAGAGTTGCTAAAGCTCTATTTTTAATATTCAATCCAATTACTAAAGTCACCAATTGTGCTATTCCTGCTTTTGTGAAGTCTAATCTGTTTGTCTCTATTTCTTCTTCAACCTCATCGACTTCAAGTATAAATTTTTCTTTCATATTATTTAATTAAAAATAAGATCCAAATATACATATCTCTAACACTTTTGTCTAATAAATGCTCCTTCAGGAACTTCTTTATTGAATTTAAAGGTTCTCTCCCCTGCTCCACCATGAGCCGCATCAATTTCTTCATCTTTATCAAACATTGATTCAATTTTTGCTTTGTATGATCCTTCAGGAGAAAAAATTTCAACTTCAGCACCTTTTTCTACTTTATTTCTAACCTCCACTGAGCCATGCTCTCTAACAACTCCTATAAATTTATGTGTTTGCTTTGGTTCATTCTTTTCAAAATGGATATCGTTTTCTGTAAAAGTCCCAACAAGGAATCCTGGAGAATATCCACGACTAGCAGTTTTCATAAGTTCAGTTAAAAGTTCAGGATCATATTCACAATCTTTATCTATAGCTTTTCTATATACATTTGTAACGGTTGATAAGTAATAGATTGATTTAGAACGACCTTCAACTTTAAATCCAACAACCCCAGCATCTCTTAACTCTTTTAAATAAGGCAAAGCACAAATATCACGAGAATTCATTATATAGCTACCATGATCATCTTCTTCAATTGGCATAAACTCACCTGGTCGCATTTCTTCTTCTAAATATGCTTTATATTTCCATCTGCAAGATTGAGCACAGATCCCCTGGTTGGCATCACGATGAGTCATATATTGAGACATCAAACATCTACCAGAATAGGCAACACAAATCGCACCATGAACAAAAGCCTCAAGTTCAATCTCAGGTACTTTTTCATGAATTTCTTTAATCTCATTAAGATTTAATTCTCTTGGTAAAACAACTCGCTTTGCGCCAAGATCAGCCCAAAACTTAACATCTCTATAATTAATTGCATTTGCCTGAACTGAAATATGGATCCTTGCATCAGGCCATTCTTCACGAATTATTGAAAACACACCTGGATTAGCAACAATCAGTGCATCAGGTTTAATTTCTTTTAAATATTTAATATGTTCACGAAAGGCATCAAGCTTTGAATTATGAGGATAAATATTGCAAGTTACATATACTTTTTTTCCAAGTTCGTGTGCTTTATCAATTGATTCTTTTAATTTCTCTTTATCAAAATCATTAACTCGGCTGCGCATGCTAAATCCAGTTAAACCCATATAAACAGTATCTGCACCATATTTGAAAGCGAAATCCATTTTTTCCGGAGATCCTCCGGGTACGATTAATTCAGGTTGTAACATCTAAGTGTAGGTTAAATGCGGAGGTAAACTTACCAGAAGTGTGCTAAGATTGCAACATGAAACAGTTCGACTTTATTGTTATTGGATCAGGAATCTCAGGACTGAACTTTGCGCTCAATGCTTCCAAAAAAGGCAAAGTTTTGATCGTTACAAAAAAGAAGATTATTGAAGCTGCAACAAATTACGCTCAAGGTGGAATCGCTGCAGTACTTAGTAAACTCGATGATTATAAAAAACACATAGAAGACACAATGAAAGCCGGAGCAAATCATAATAATCAACGAGCAGTTGAATATATGGTTAAAAACGGACCAAAAGAAATCCAAAAACTTCTAAAACTTGGTGTCCCATTTGAAAAAAATAAATATGAACTCGAATTAACAAAAGAAGGAGGACATTCAGTGAGAAGAGTTGCTTTTGTTGGAGACCGAACAGGGCACTCAATTGAGAAAGCACTTATTAATGCTACAAAAAGAGATCCTAATATTGAAGTCTGGGAAGATACTTTTGCAATAGACTTACTCGTCAAAAACCATAAATGCTATGGAGTTGAGGTGCTTCGCAAAGATCGAACTTCTCGACTTTTTGCATCAGCTGTGATTCTTGCAACTGGAGGCCTTGGTCAAGTCTATAAACATACTACTAATCCAAGAATTTCAACCGGTGATGGCTTAGCAATGGCAATTAGAGCAGGTGCAAAAACTCAAGATCTAGAATTCATTCAGTTTCATCCAACTGCATTGGACCTTCCTCGTAAAAAGAGATTTCTTTTAACTGAAGCCTTAAGAGGTGAAGGAGCAAAACTAATCAATGAGAATGGAAAACGATTTGTTGATGAACTAAAACCCCGAGACCAGGTTGCCAGAGCTATTTATGAACAAAAAGGTCAGGTTTATCTTGATATAACTCACAAAAATCCATCAGAAATTAAGAAGCGCTTCTCTCATATTTACAAAGAACTTAAAAAACGTGGATTAGACCTAACAAAAGACAAAATCCCAGTTTCACCTGCTGCGCACTATGCTTGCGGAGGTGTAAAAGTTAACTTAAAAGGAGAAACTAGCATTAAAAATCTATATGCTTTTGGTGAAGTAGCATGCACAGGAGTTCATGGAGCAAACAGATTAGCAAGCAATTCATTATTAGAAGCAATCGTGTTCAGCCATCGTATTGCACATGAAATTAAAAAGTCAAAAACCACTCAATTCCCGAAATTTCCAACAATAAAATTCACAAATATCGACATCAAGCGGTTAAGATATAAAATTAAGCAAATCATGTGGAAATCTGCAGGCATCTCTCGTCACCCAGAAGACCTGAAAGATGGCCTATCTAAACTTCAAAAGCTGAACAATAAATTTACTCGTGTTCAAAAAAATATTTCTTCTCTTGAAACTCGAAATTTGCTAAATATTTCCATTCAAATTATCAAATCCGCCCTTAAAAGAAAAAAATCTTTAGGTTGTCATTCAATTGTTGCAAACCAGTCATCAAATCGAACCATTAAGTAACCTTGTAATCTTTTATATCTATCTCTTGCAGCATCTTCATCTTCACTTGAATTTATCATAACTTCACAAATTTCTCTTCCGATTGTTTCTCTGGTCATTTTTAGATTTGGCTTTATTCCTCCCATGAATCTCCCTTTTAATTCATCAAGCTGGACTCCAAAAATCTTTTCAAATTCATCCTGATAATGATTAATAAACTTAGCTACATCACCCCATCCATATAATTTATCAAAAACCTGGGCTTTTTCTAATACTTCTCTATCAGCTCCTGTATGACAAAGTGCATTATTGAATGCTCCTTCATTAAATAGTTCAAAGACTAAAATAATAGCTTCAGGATCATAATCATTTCCAGCTCTAGATATTAAAGAATCAACAAAATCTTTAATTGGAGTTGGGCCTTCTCTATAAAACCTATCCCACGAACGCACTGCTGACATAACATCAATAACTGTTAATAACCTTGCTAACAATGCATGTGCAGGATCCAATTCTTTTGCCATATAATCCTCATGATCTTCAGGTATTTTAAGTTCTTCGCTAATCATCTTAGGCAATCCCTTAATGCTGTCTCCCTGAGCATCTGTTGGGTAACCTTTATCATTTCCATATTGAACATGATGAGCACCAATTAATGAGACTAATTCACTAAAATGCTGAAATCCAATAAGAACTCTTAAGAATTCAAGACCATTGTTTACATGTTGCCTAACTTCTTTCATTTCAAAATCCTCAAGTCTTCTGGCAATATCTAAAATTAAATTCGGATTTAAGAATAATTTCCCAATGTCGTGTAACAGGCCTGCATATCTGGCCATTTGAGGATCAACAACTTTTCTACCATGTTTTTTATTAATCTTTTCTGCAGCTATGGTAAGCATTTCAGCAACACCTTCAGAATGGCGAATAGTTGGTTGATGCCTTCTCATTAAATTCAGGAACAGTTCATAAACATTATCCAAAAC
>Ga0180436_10001804_pt1 | contig 20734 bp, 14 predicted proteins | sample SS_ome_2_FD_132434 | JGI IMG/M metagenome (GOLD analysis project Ga0180436, IMG submission 132434) | Hypersaline lake sediment archaeal communities from the Salton Sea, California, USA - SS_3_S_2 metaG | ecosystem: Environmental > Aquatic > Non-marine Saline and Alkaline > Hypersaline >...
CCCCGTCACGAAGCTCGAGCCGATGTCGCCGACCGGCGTCGCCGTCGCGTCGCTCGGATCGATCCGGTAGAGCGTGGAGCCCAGGAGCTCGACGCCGAAGAGCTGGCCGGTGCCCTCCTCGACCGTCAGGGAGTCGAGTCCGACGGCGTTCGACGAACCCGCTTCGGTCAACGGCGCGATCACGGTCACCGCGGCGGTCGCGGGGTCGATCGTCACGAGCTCTTCGACGCCGGTCGTCGTGCCGTAGAGCGTCGCGCCGAGCGGGTCCCAGGCGATGTTCTTCACGTCGTTGCGCCCGAGCGCGCCGACGATCTCGATCGCGCCGTCGGTGAGGTCGATCCGGACCAGGCGTCCGGTCGGCGCGTCGGGCGAGCCGGTCGGATCCAGGTCGACGGCGAAGAGGTCGTTCGTCGCGGACCGGTGCGTGAGCGCTTCGACGCTCGGCAGGCCGCCGTGTCCCGCCGGCGTGCGGGTCGCGACCGCGCCGGTGTCCGCGTCGACCTCGGCGAGTCCGACGCCGGTCAACGCGGCGAGGAGCGTCGCGCCGACGGTCGGCGGCGCGGTCCCGCCGTCCGAGCCGCCGCTCCCGCCGCTGCACGCGGCAAGGACGAGCGGGGCGAGGGTGGCGGCGAGCGCCGCGAAGGTGTGGCCGGGTCGGGTGGAGTGGCCGGTCCGGGTCGTGAGGCCGATCCGGATGGTGCGTCCGGTCCGGATCGTGCGCGAGGCGCGGCGGCCGGCGGTGGGGCCGGTGCGGGCGGAACTCGGAGGCATGGCTCGGGGGCGGGGGGGGCGCCCTGGGATCCGTCGGACGCTAGCACGGCCCCGGACCGGGGTCTCGGCGCCGCCCGCGGGCCGCGCCCCGCCCTCCGCGGGCCGCCGCCTCTTGCTGTTGAGACTAAATCTCAAGAAGCGCGCGCGTCCGGCGCGGCGACGGCCTAGGCTTCGCGCGCCATGGGCAAGAAGAAGGACGCCGAGCGCAAGCGGAAGGTCAAGAGCCGTTGCTGCGAGAAGCCGCCGCACAAGCGGTGCAAGCGCTGTCCCCTGCGGTGAGGTCCGCAGCCGCGCCGTCCGCCGCCGGGACGGCTCGGCGACCGAGCGCTGCTCTTCCCGCCCGTGCCGACTCGCTCCGCCCGTTCGGAGCGTCCCACCGGTCCCTCGACGAGCGCCCCGTGCGGCTCGCCGTCGCGTCGATCGGACGGAGCGACGCCGCGAGCCCTTGCAGCCCGCCAGAAGAACTCCCTCCTGCGGCTTCGCCCTCGACGGCGATGCGGCGTCAGCCTCGTCGATCCGTGCTCAGCGACCCTACAGGGTCGCCTGCGCCGTCTCGACTTCGCCTTCCTCAGCTCACCGTCGATGGCTTTGCCTCGCGACGGGAGTTCATTTGGCGGGCTGCTAGACTCGGCGCGCATGGCGGACCAGGACCTGCGACCGTTGAAGGGCTGGCGCGCCCGCGCGCACGAGGTGATCTTCGAGGCCGACACGCCGTTCGGCAAGGCCTTCGACATCGTCCTCATCCTCTCGATCGTGGGGAGCATCGCGGCGGTGATGCTCGAGAGCGTCGAGTCCGTCCGCGCCGAGCACGGACACGCGCTCCAGATCGCGGAGTGGGGCTTCACGATCCTGTTCACCGTCGAGTACGTGCTGCGCCTCGTGTGCGTCTCGCACCCCGCGCGCTACGCACGCAGCTTCTTCGGCGTCGTCGACCTGCTCGCGATCCTGCCGACCTACATCAGCCTCGTGCTGCCGGGCGCACAGGCGATGCTCGTGATCCGCACGCTGCGGATCCTGCGCGTGTTCCGGGTTCTCAAGCTCGCCAACTACGTGCGCGAGTCCGACACGCTGGTCCAAGCGCTGTACGCGAGCCGCCGCAAGATCGCCGTGTTCATCTTCGCGGTGTTCACGCTCGTGATCGTCTTCGGCGCGCTGATGTACCTGGTCGAAGGGCCCGAGCACGGCTTCACCAGCATTCCGCGCGGCGTGTACTGGGCGATCGTCACGCTGACGACGGTGGGCTACGGCGACATCTCGCCCGGCACCGACCTCGGGCAGATGCTCGCCGCGGTCATCATGGTGATGGGCTACGGGATCATCGCCGTCCCGACGGGCATCGTGACCGCGGAGCTGACGCGGGCCGGCGAGGTCGAGGGCGGTCACATCGTCAGTACGCGCGCCTGCCCGGCGTGCGGCGTCGGCGGTCACGAGTTCGACGCCGTCTTCTGCCGCCGCTGCGGCGGACACCTCGGCGACGCTTGAGCCGCTACCCTGTGCCGATGCGCCACACCTGCCGTCTCGTCCCTCTCTTCGCGCTGCTTCTCGCGCTCCCGCTCGCCGTCCAGTCCTGCCGCGGCCCGTCCGACATGGACGCGCCGGAGCCCCCGTCCGCCACGGAGTGGATCGCGCTCTTCGACGGCGAATCGCTCGACGGCTGGACGCCCAAGATCGCGGGACACGCGGCCGGCGAGGATCCCTACGCCACCTGGCGCGTCGAGGACGGACTGCTCACCGTGTCGTACGAGAACTACGGCGAGAGCTTCGACGGCCGCTTCGGGCACCTCTTCCACGCGGGCGAGTACTCGCACTACCTGCTGCGCGCGGAGTACCGCTTCGTCGGCGAGCAGGTGCCCGGCGCGCCCGGCTGGGCCTGGCGCAACAGCGGCGTGATGATCCACGGCGAGCGTCCCGACGAGATGGGCGTGGACCAGTCGTTCCCCGTCTCGATCGAGGTGCAGCTGCTCGGCGAGGCGGCCGACTCGGAGATCGAGCGTCCGAACGTGAACCTCTGCACGCCGGGCACGCACGTGGTGATGGGCGACGAGATCGTCACGCAGCACTGCACCAACTCCACCTCGCGCACCTGTCGCGGCGACGAGTGGATCACGGTCGAGATCGAGGTGCACGGCAACGGCGAGGTCGTGCATCGGCTCGACGGCCGTGAGGTCATGCGCTACCGCCACCCGCAGCTCGACGTGAACGACGCGGACGGCGCGCGCGTCGCCGAGGCGCGCGGGGGCGTCCAGCTCGACGGTGGAACGATCTCGATCCAGTCCGAGAGCTTCCCGATCCAGTTCCGTTCGATCGAGGTGCTGCCGCTCGACCCCGTGGCCTCTTCGTGATCGGTCCCAAGGCGATCGGCGCGACCTTCCTGCGCGGCCTCGCGGCCGTGCTCCCCGTCGCGGTCACGCTCTACGTCCTGTGGTGGCTCGCGACGACTGCGGAGTCGTCGTAGGGCGGCATCGCGCGGGCGGCGCTGCGCGCGACGATCGGCGAGGACTACTACGTGCCCGGCACGGGCGTCGTGCTCGGCGTCGCGCTCGTGTTCGCCGCGGGCGTCTTCGCGCGCGCGCTGCTCGTGCGGCGACTCGCCGGCTGGTTCGAGGACATGCTCGAACGCATCCCGCTCGTGAAGTCGATCTACGGCCCGCTGCGTGACCTGATGGGCTTCGTCGCCTCGGGTCAGAGCGAAGAGTCGTTCGACCAGGCGGTGCGCGTCGACTTCGACGACGGACGCGCTTCGATGCTCGGCCTGGTGACGCGCGAGGACGCCGCGCCCGTCTCGAAGGTCGACGGCGACGATCGCATCGTCGTCTACCTGCCGATGAGCTACCAGATCGGCGGCTACATGCTCGTGATCCCGCGCGAGCGCGTGACGGTACTCGACATCTCGGTCGAGGACGTGCTGCGCACGACGCTGACCGCGGGCATGTCGATCGGCGGACAGCCGAGCGAGAGCGGCGAAGCGGGGTCCGACGCTCATCGATCGACGGCGTCGGGCTGACGGCTGCCCGAAGAACTCGTGTCCTCGTCGGTGCCGATCGGGGTCGGGCCGGCACAGCGCGCCGACGACGCGTGTTCGCCGGACGCTCGGAGGGAGCGCGACGCAGCCAGCGCGTACCCGGTCGGTACGGGCAGGGACTCGGCTCCCTCGACGGGCTGCTAGGCTCCGGGCTCGGCCGCTCGGCCGCGCGCCCCCTCGCCGCTCATGAAGAACCTCGCGCTCGTCCTCGTCCTCCTCGTCGCGGTCGGCCTGGTCGCCGCGGTCCTCTTCTTCGACGACGGCGGGTCGCCGGCCGTCGTGCCGACCGTCGACACCCGTGAGCCGGAGCCCGCGGCGCCCGAACCGGAGCCGGTCGATCTCGTCGACACGGTGCCCGAGCCCAGCGCCGCGCCCGCGAGCGCGGCGGAGGTCGTCCCGCCCAGCGAGGTGTCCCAGCGCGCCGCCGTCGACGACCGGCTCGACGGCCGCACCTGGGCGGACCTCCTCTTCCCCGTGTCGAGCGAGGACGGCGCGCCGATCGAGGGCGCGAGGATCATCCATGTCGATCACAAGGGCGAGCGCCGCGTCGTCAGCCTCGACGACCCGATCCTCGAGGACGACCTGCACGAGCGCGCGCTCGCCGCGATCGACACCGACGCGCACTGCTATCGCGCGTTCCTGCCGCGCGACCTCGCCGAGCACAGCGGCGATCCGATCCACGTGTCGCTCCATCCGTCGGCGCGCGTGCGCTTCGTCCTCCTCGGGGACGAGCCCGAGGTCTGGCCCGAGTTCCAGATCGCCGTCTCGTCCGACTGGGACGCCTTCTCCGAGGAAGGTGCCCTTGGTTTCGAAGACGCCGACCTCGAAGACGCCGACCTCGAGGACGCCGACTTCGAGGCGTTCGAGAGGATCCAGCCGCTCCTCGCCTTCGGTCCCAACCTGCGCTTCATCCTGTCGGAGTCGTCGGACGCCAAGTACCGGCGTCGCCAGGTCCGCTGGGCCGCGCGCACGGAGGAGGTGCGTCCGCTGCTCGAACTGAGCGGCGCCCCGCTCGTTCTCGGTCACGCGGCCGTCACGCTGTCCGGCGTGTCGTCGCTCCCGCTCGTCGTCGACGACCTGCCCGACGCGGTCCAGGTGGACGTCTATCAGGACTTCGACGAGGAGCCTGCGCTCGTCGAGTTGTTCGGGCCGGACGACGCGTCGCTCGACTGGCTGGACGACACCACCTACACGACCGATCGCGAGGAGGACCTCGTCGTGCGCGTCGCGTTCCCGCCGCCCGCCACCGTGATCGGAACCATCGGTCCGGGGCACGAGGGCGGCGCGGTGACGGTCTCGGCGCTCGACGAGATGGGCGACCCGTCGTGGTTCGAGACCTGGGAGGTCGAGTTCGCCGAGGACGGCGGCTTCAGCGTCGGCGGTCTGCCGCCCGGTGGATTCGACCTCGCCGCGACCTGGTCCGCCGCCGGCGGCGCGCGCTTCCAGGCGCAGCGACGCTTCGAGCTCGAGCCGGGTCAGGTGCTCGACCTGGGGCGCATCGACGCCAGCACCGGCGGCTCGATCACCTTCCGCCCGGTGGTGATCGTGGACGGCGTCGAGGATCCGACGCTGCTCGACGGCGCGCTCGACGGTCTCGAGTGGGAGCTGTCGATCTCGCAGACGAAGAGCCTCGACATCTCGGTCTTCGAGAACCTCGAGGAGTGGCAGTTCGAGGACGAGGCCTTCATGGACGAGCTGCTGGCGTCGCAGGGCGCGGGCGAGTCGGTGAACCACGAGGCCGAGATCGTCGGGTTCGCGGAGACGACCTTCGGCAGCGTCGAACCCGGGCGGTACTGGGTCTCGACCTTCTACTGGGAGGTGCCCGAGGAGGTGGCGAACGGCTACCGCGTGGTCGGCTTCCAACCGACCGAGGAGATCGACGTGAGCGGTGACGCGGTGCACGAGATCCCCTTCGTGCTCGAGTCGGCCGCGATGCTGCGGATCGTCGCCGAGGTCCCTGCGCTCGGGCCCGGGTACGACCAGTGGATCGAGCTCGTGGCGTGGAACGACGCGGGCGAGGTGCGTCGCTTCGAGGACTTCGAGGACATCTACCGTTCGTCGTCGGACGAGCCGTGGAAGATCGACGGCGCGGTCGCGCTCGATCCGGGCGTCTGGGAGTTCGTCGTGCTCGTGACCTGCGAGCTCGACACCTGGCTGTTCGACGACGAGGAAGAGCTGCCCGACCTGCCGCCGCGATCGTTCGTGAGTCGCTCGACCGTGACCATCGCCACGGTGGACGCACGCGACACGCTGCGCGCCCAGCTGCAGCCGGGCGCGACCCTGCGCGGCACCGAGAAGGCCTTCCGCGGCGACGACGACGGCTGGGGCTGGATCCAGCTCCATCCGGTCGGCGCGCCGGCCGAGCTCGGCGACGTGTGGTTCACCTACGCCGAGGACGAGAGCGAGACCGGCGTCGCCGCGCCCCTCGTCGTCCGCGCTCTCCTGCCCAACACCGAGTACGCGATGGACGGCGCCGCGCGCACCGTCACGACCGGCGGCGCGGGTTCGGTCGTGGACCTGATCGAGTGATGCGCGGTCGCGGTTCGCTCGTTCTGGCGCTGTTGCTCGCGGTCGCGGGCGTGGTTCTCTGGCTCGTGCTCGGCGGCGAGACCGAGCGCGCGCGCGTCGACGGGCCGTCGGTGACGGAGCAGCGGGACGACGCGACCGCGGGCGACGTCGAACTGGCCGGTGGGAGCGAGCGGCCGGCGATCGACGGTGGTGGGGCGCGCTCCGAGCGCGAAGTGGTCGAGGACGCACCGGCTCCGGGCGGGCTCGTGTGGGCCGACCTGTTCGCGCCCATCGACTTCGCGACCCGGGTGCCCATCGCGGACTGGGAGGTGCGCATCGCGACGCCGGACGGTGAGGTGCTCGTGCGCGCGGCGGACGAGGCCGTGCGCGCGGGCGATCTCGCGGCGAAGCGGATCGGTGCGATCGACGCAGGCGGCTCGTGTCCGCGGTTCTTCCGCGCCGAGGACGTGGCGGCGTGGTTGGACGAGCGGCGCGCGGCGGCGGCGATGGACGCGCGTGACGACGACGTCGAAGACTTGGGCTCCGACGCCGACGCGGCTGCCGCCCTTGCGCCGCGGCCCGTGTCGCTGTGCCCCTCGGGGACGGCGACGGTGCGGTTCGAGAGCGACGACCCGGGGCTGGGGCCCTCCGAGGCGGACGCCGTGCAGGTGATCCTCGGCACGGCCGGCGACGCCGAGGCGGTGGATCCGCGGCTCCTCGCCGCGCCCGTGCCCGACGAGGGCGTGCTGCGGCGTCTGCTCGACCTGCAGGGCACCGCCCGGCGCGTGCTCGACCGGGACGACGAAGGCGTCGAGCGCGCGGCCATGCTCGACTCGCTCGCGCGCGGCACCGGTCTCGCGCCGCTGTTCGACCTCGACGGGCCGCCGCTCGTGGCGGGACTCGTGCACCGCGCGGTTCGCGGCTTCGACGACGAGCCCGCGATCGTCGACGACCTGCCGCTCGGCTTCGACGCGGTCGCGATGGCCCTCGATGCGCCGGGCCTCGAGATCTCGGTCGACGGCGGCGCGAGCTGGTCCGAGGGCTTCTCGAACTTCTTCCGCATCGACGCCGCGCCTGAGGCGCTCGTCCTCGTGCGCGCGACGAACCCCGCGCGCGTGATCGGCGAGCTGCCGTCCGACGCGGCGGGGGCGTACCACGTGCTGTACGACGCGGACGCGGATCTCCGGCTCCCGTTGCACCTCGCCGTGGTCTCGTCCGGCGGCCTGCGACCGGGCGCGCCGTTCGCGATCGAACCGGTGCGACCCGGTTCCTACCGGATCGAGGTGCGCTGGCGCGTGCGCGGCGGCGCGGACGACGGCGCCCGGGCAGCGGTCGTCCGCCACTTCGAGGTCGGGCCCGGTGACGAACACGATCTCGGCTCTCTGGTCGCGAGCGGCGCGCGCGTGACCGTCGTCCCGTCGTTCGAGATCGACGGCGTGCTCGACCCGACCGCCCTCGACGGCGCGCTCGAACCGATGCAGTGGTCCGTCGGCGTCACGGCGGTCGAGCGCGGCGATCCAGCCATGAATGGATCGTGGTTCGGCGTGAGCACCAGCGGACTCGAACCGGTGACGCTGCTCGGCGTGCCGCCCGGTCCGTGCGAGTTGTCCGTCTCCCAGGACTCCCCGCTGATCGACGGCGATCCGTCGGTGCGCTTCGTGCGTTGGCGCTACGAGTCCGAGTTCGACGCGTTCGGCGACGTTCGTGTCGATGCGGTGCTGGAAGCGTCGCGCACAACAGCGGTCCGCATCGACCTGATCGTCCCGGGCGGCCCGCTCGACCTGTGTGCCGCGGACGGGGCCGCCGCCGTGCGCGCCGATGGTGAGCAGCTCCTCGGGCTCTACAGCGGTGGCGCGCGCTGGGACGAGGAGGCCGGCGAGTGGCGGTGGACGATCGAGTCCGCCCTGCCTCCGGGAGCTTGGACGATCACGGCCGCTGCGCTGACCGAGTTCCAGGGTGACGCACCGCCGCCGAGCGGTCCGGTCGCGGGCTGGGTCGGCGCGTTCGAGCTCGAAGTCCCAGCGGTCGGCGAGGTGCCGGAGGCGCGCTTCGTGCTCGAACGCGGCGCCGCCGTCACCGGGACCGCGCGGGCGTTCAACGGCGACCTCGCGGACGATGACTCGTTCGTCGCGCTGGTGCCAGAGGGCGACCCGCCGAGCGCGCGCCGTCAGCTGTGGCGCTGGCTGGCGCGCGACGCGGACGCGGAGGGCACCTTCTGGAACCTGCTGCCGAACACGACCTACCGGGTCGAGGCGAGCGGGCGCACCTTCACGACCGGTGGGCCGGGCAGCGTGCTCGAGCTCGACGAAGAGGACGAACGATGAAGCGCGCGGTACTCGTGCTCGTCGCGGTCGCATTGGCGGTCGCGGTCGGCCTGTTCTTGGTGCCCGACGGCGAAGAGCGCGCGTCAGTGGAGTCGGACGCTCGCGGCGCGGACGAGCGCACCGAGATCGGCGCCGTCGAGTTGGCGAGCGACGACGAGGTGAGCGACGCGCGAATCGACGTGTCGAGTGCGGACCAGCGACCGGTCGCGCGCGCGGACGCCGACGCGCTGCACTGGCGCGACCTCCTGCTCGCCGTCGACCATCCGACCGGGGTGGAGCTCGACGCGAGTGAGGTCGAGGTGCGACTGGTGACGGGGGAAGGGGAGTTGATCGTGCGAGCGCTCGACGACGCGGTGCGCGCGAGCGACCGCTTCCAGGCGCTCGTCCCGACGCCTCGCAGGATCGCGGCCGGTTCGCCGCCGTGGACCTCGACGCTCGAGACGACCCTGGCGAACGGCGACTGGACCGCGACCATCGCCGCGGCGCCGCGGGTGGACGAGGACACCACTGGTCGTTCCTTCACCGACGAGGAGCGCTGCGGCTGGGTCGGCACCGCGACCTTCGAGGTCGTCACCGGCGCGCCGACCGAAGTGGCCATCGAACTCGGTCGCGCCGCCGTCGTTCGCGGTTCGGTGCGTGCGTTCAACGGAGAGGACTCCGACTGGGGCACCTTCGTCGACCTGCTGCCGACCGACGAGGCAGGGTGGGGTGGCGCCGAGCTGTGGAGCGCATGGGGCGAGTCGCTCGACGCCGAGGTCGCCATTCACACGCTGCTTCCGAACACCGAGTACCGCGTCGAGGGATCGGGCCGCACCTTCACGACCGGCGGGCCCGGTTCGGTGACGGTGCTCGAGGAGCAGTCGCCCGAGACGCGTGCCGGGATATCGAACGGGCGCGTCTAGACTCGATCCCATGGCGACCTCGCGAACGGCCTTCCTCCTCGCCGCCGCAATCGCGACCGTGGTCCTACTCATCCTCCTGCAGGGGGACGACGCTGGCGGGGCCCCTATTTCCGCCGAGGACAGGCCTCGCAGAGAGTCCAGTGCGCGCACCGCGCCGGCGCTCGCGCGCGATGGGGTCGTCGACGATCGCCAAGTCGCGACGGACGGCGAGGTGGCTGCGGCGAGCGCGCAGGAGCTCGCGCTCGCGTTCCGCTGGTCGGACCTGTTCCTGCCGGTGGACGCGGTCACCGGCGCCGTCGTCGACGAGGCGCATCTCGTCCGCGTCACCAGCGACGGCGTGCGCCACGAACTCGAACTCGACGCGTTCGTGCGACCGAGCGACCTCGCGGCGGGATCGCTGCTCGCGCTCGACGGGCCGGGACACGTGGTGCGCGCGTTCTGGCCGCGCGCGCTCGGGCTCGATGTGGAGGATTTCGGTGTGGAGAAGCTCGGTGTGGAAGAGCTCGCTGCGGTCGACCCCGAGACCCTCGAGCCGCGCCGCGTCGCGCTCGATCCGGCGGCGACGCTGCGGGTCGAGTGCAGCGGCGACGCACGCGACGGGAGCGAAGACCTCGTCGTGAGGGTTGACCTCGATCATCGCGACGGATTCGCGCTCGCGCTCGGTCGGTCGTTCGGGTTCGACGACGCGAACGCCGAGTTCGACGCGATCCGTCTCGGCGACGCCGTCGGGCACGCGCTCGGATTCGGCGCCGGCTTCGGGGACGACGACGAGTGGAGGCGGCGGGGGATGTCGCGGCTGGCGGAGCTCGTCGATGCCGCTCCCCTGAACGACCTCGACGCGCGCCCGCTGGTCATGGGTCGTCGTCAGCGCTCGGTCGCGTCCGCTCCGCTCGAGTTCACCGAGCTGACCGCCGGTGCGCCCTACGCGCTGGAGGTGCCGTGGATGGACGATCGAGACGTGCGCGTCGGCGTGCGCGGGACCGGCTCCTGGTACGAGACCGAGTCGCTGCCGCTCGTGCTCGAACGCGGCGAGGTGCGCATCGTCGACCTGGAGCTGCGGTCGTACGGCACCGTGTTCGGCCGCGTTCCGCTCCCGGTGCGCTCGATCCACCCGACGATCGGTGCGATCCGACCGCGCGATCCGTCGGACCCGAGTGCCGGGCCGGTCGAGACGCGCTACGCAGGCTTCGTCGACGAGGAGGCGGCGTCCTTTCGCTTCGAACAGGTCCCGCCCGGTCCCGTTCGCATCGACGTGCGTTGGATCGACGAGCTGGGCGTGCAGTCGCGAGCGGAGCGTTCCATCGAGGTGGAGCCGGGTCGGATCGTGGACCTCGGACTGCTCGAGGCGCCGACGGGAGCGACGCTGTGGTTCGAACCGCGCGTCGTGATCGACGGTGTCGTCGAACCGCTCGAGCTCGACGACGCCTTCTACGAGATCCTGCTCTTCCCGCGCGGGCCGGGGAGCGACGGCTCGGCGAGCGAAGAGGCCCAGCGCACCGGCCTCGAGCCGTTCGGCATGGCCGGCGTGCCGCCCGGCGACTACTCGGTGTACCTGGGTCCGCTGGCGATCACGCGGGAGAACGCGAGCCACTACCGCGTCGTGAGCTCGACGCTCGATGTCGAGCGCGACCTGAACATCGACGGCGATCGCACGATCGGCATCGAGTTCGAACTGGCACGGATCTCGACGACGCGCGTCGTGGCCGCGCTGCCGAGCGTCGATCCCGCGCGCATCCCAGCGACCTACGGCGTGAAGGCCGTGGCCTGGAACCGCGCGACGGACGAGGTGGTCCAGTCGGTCGACGCGTCGAGTGGCCTCATGCTCTGGCTCGGCCACCGTGGCGACGGGTTCGCCGAGCTCCCGCTCTCGAGCGGAGCGTGGTCGATCGCGATGACGCTCGTGCCGCGCATGATCGACGTGGAGTCACCGCCGGTGGCCGGTGCGATCCCGTCGTGGATCGCCACGGGTGAGGTGACGGTCGACGCGGCGACGGGGACCGGACCGGTCCGCCTCGAGTGGCAGCCCGCGACGGTGATCGTCGCGCCCGTGCGTCGCCACGCCGCGCCCGTCCATCGGTCGGCCGCCGTCGTTCCGAGCGACTGGCCCGACGCGGCGGCGACGCTGTGGAGCGCGTGGGGCAGCGCGCTCGACGAGCCCACGCGCATCCACGGCTGCCTGCCCCTGACGAGCCATCGCGAGCCGGGCTCGGCGCTCGACGTGGTGAGTGCGGCGGCCGGGAGCGCGATCGAGATCGTCGAGTGAGTCGAGCGACTTCGGTCGCCGCACGACCTCACCGACCCTGGCACCAGGGACAGAGGTAGAGGCGGCGCGAGCCGACCTCGAGGCGTTCGATCGGTTCGCCGCAGCGGCGGCAGGGCGCGTGCTCGCGTCCGAAGACGGCGTGGCGCCACGAGCGGCGCGGCTCGCCGGCGGCCTTGGCCTCGGCGACGAACGCGGGCTCCTCGGTGACGCCGCCGGTGGTGTAGGCGCGCTTGGTGATCGAGCGGATCCGGCGAGCGAGCTCGGCGCGTTCGTCGTCCGTGAGGTCGCACGGCCGTTCGCTCGGATGGCGGCCGGCGAAGAACAGGATCTCGCTGCGCAGGTAGTTGCCCAGGCCCGCGAGGAAGCGCTGGTCGAGCAGGAGCGCGCCGAGCGAGCGCCGCGTGAAGGCCTTGCTCGCGAGCCGCTTCGCGATGACGCGCGGCGGCGTGCCCGCGTCGAGCACGTCCGGCCCGAGCTTCGCCACGAACGGGTGTCGCTCGACCTCGTCGGCGTCGAGCAACTCGATCTCCGACGCGCTGTACAGCAGCGCGCGATCGCGCTCTGTCTCGAGCGCCACGCGCAGCGACCGGCCCGTGCGCGGCGTCGTGCCCGCGCGCACCACGAACCAGCGGCCGTACAATTGGTTGTGCGTGTAGAGCACGCGCCCCGTGTCGAACGCGGTCAACAGCGCCTTGCCGCGCGGCCGCACCGACTCGACCGTGGCGCCGACCAGCTCGTCCGCGTACGGCTCGAGGCGCCGCAGTCCGAAGCTCGCACCGACGATCTCGCGCCCGACGAGCGCCTTCTCGAGCCGGTCGGCGACGCGGCGGATCTCGGGTCCTTCGGGCATGGGCGGAGCGTCGGACGACGGGCCGAGACGGTTCGCGCCCGTCGGGAGCGCGGATGCGCGACGGAGCTAGACTGCTCGCATGCGCGTTCGCCTCGCCTCGATCCTCGCCCTGGTCGCGCTCCTCGCGCTCACCGCATTCCTCGTGTGGCCCGGCGAGTCGGACGACGGCGGTCTGGCGCGCGTCGACGGTGATGCGACCGACGCGGTCGAGGAGTCGCCGCTCGACCCGATCACGGTCGTGGACGGTGGAGCGGGCGTTCCCGCCCACGCGACGGCCGAGCCCGTGCCGGTCGAGCCCGATACGACGAGCGACGCGCGACGCAGTCTCGGCGACGCGCGGACCTGGCGCGACGTGGTGCGGCCGATCGCGGTGCGCGGACGCGCGCTGGTCGAGGACTTCTCCGTGGCGGTGTTCGCGACCGACGGCTCGCGCGAGGACTGCGATGCGAGCGACGCCGTCGCGGCGGACCGGCCGCGCGACGACGACCTGATCGTCGTGCTCGCCGACGGGCTGTGTCCGCGGTTCGTGCGCGGCGCGCTGCTCGGGCCCGAGCGGTCGCGCGACGAGCGCGAAGTGATGCTCGTCCCGCGTTCGAGCGTCGTGCTCCACGCCGACACCGCGTCGCCGTGGTTCGTGACGCCGGACGCCGTGCAGGTCGGGGCCGGACGGAAATGGGAGGACTTCCATGGCGAGCCCGCTCGACCTTCGACCGTCTCGATGGTCGATGCGCTGCGTCGGCTGCTCGACGACGACGCCGTTCCTTCGGAGCGCGCCGCGTCACTGGCGTCCGCGTGGGCCCATCACCACTTCGACGCCGTGACCGCCGTGGGTGGCGCCGGCGAGTGGCCCGATCCGTTCGCCCCGTTCGCGTTGTGGCAGTTCGAGGAGCCGACGGCCTTCCCGCTCGAGTTCGATCCCGTCGCGCCGAACCGGCGCATCGAACTGGCGGTGCACGGCGATGCGCTCTACCACTTCGACGTCGAGCCCGTGAAGCCCGGATTCCCGGTCGGCAAGATCCACAAGTGGTTCGAGTTCAAGCCGCGACCCGGCGAGGAGCACGAGCTCACGCTCCTCGTCTCTGCGCACGCGACGATCGCCGGTCGGTTCCCGGAGGGCGCCGAAGGGCGCACGAACTGGATCAGCGGGAGCTGGGGCGACGACCCCGGTTCGTCCATGTTGATCGGACGCGGCGACTCGTTCGACGACGACGATCCGCCCGAGTTCGAGACCGTGCCGCTCGCGCCCGGCGACTACCGCTTCGTCGGGACCTGGCGCGTCGACCAACGCCGGATCGTCGCGGACACACGCGCGTTCGAGCTCCGCGCCGGCGAGCGCAAGGACCTCGGTCCGTTGTCGGCGACCTCGGGCCGTTCGCTCGTGGTCCGTCCCGTGTTCCGCACCTTCGACGCGAACGGGTCGGTGGTGTCGATCCCCGCGAACGAGCTCGGTGACGCACGCTTCGACATCGCCGTCACACCCGACCGGACGGATCGCAGTCTCTCGATGTTCGAGTCCCTGCTCGACGTGCGCGACCTCCGGGCGAGCGGCGGTCCGCTGCGCTTCGACGGCGTCCCCGACGGCGAGTGGCTCGTGGACGCCGAACGCTTCGACCCGCGCGACTCCGGTTGGCAGTTGGTCGACACGGACCCGTTCTCGATCGCGATGCCCGCGGTCGCCGAGATCGAGCTGCCCATCACGCTGCACCGCGGCGAGTCGATCGAGGTGCGGCTCGCGCTTCCAGGCGCGGAGTTGACGCCGGGGTCGCGGATCCGCGCGGAGTCCTGGGCGCACGGCCGCCGAGTGGGGGAGACGGTGCGGTTCCGCTGGGTCGACGATCCGACGGACGGTCCGCGCTTCGTGTCAGAGGTCGACACCCTGCCCGGCCGCGCCGTGGTCGAGGCGACCATCGACCTCGCGAACCTCGACGACGGCTTCACACTCGAACCGTGGACCGCGCGCGGCGAGGTCGTCGTCGAGGTCGGTGGTCGCGCGACGCTCGACCTGACCCTGGCGCGCGCGGCGCGCGTGATCGTGCCGGGCGCCGCCTTCCCCGCCGGATCCGACGAGCGACGGATCGAGCCGGTCGACGGCGGTTCGGTACGCCTCGGTCGTGTGAGTGGCATCAGCGACGAGGAGCGGCTCGCCTCCGCCGCCTTCTACGACGACCTCCTCCCGCGCACGGTCTATCGCCTGGTCGGCACCGACCTGACGTTCACGACGGGCGACCCCGGCAGCGAACTCGTCGTGGGCTGGTAGGCCGACCGGCGGCGCGCGTGCCGCGGCGCGAGCTCGCGCCGCGAGCCGGTGGCACGCGACCGCCTCTCACACGTTCGCGCTCGGCTGCTACGCTCGTCGTCCGCTCGCCCATGTCCGTCGTTCGCATCGAACCCCTGCGCGCGCTCCTCGTCGGGAGCGGCGTCGTCGCGCTCCTCGGCCTCGCGCTCGTGCTGTGGGCCGCGCGCGACACGAACGCGCCGCGCCTCGTCGTCGAGCCCAAGCCCGAAGGCATCCCGCGCATCGAGGTGCCCGAGCCGTGGTCGTTCGCGGCGGGAGGGGCGAGCGCGTCGACCGGCGCGACGATGGACACCGACGGGGTCGAGCTCGTCGCCGATGCAGCCTCCGACGCGGCAGCCCCGGCACGCACCGCGCTCGGCGCGTTGCGCACCTGGTCCGACGCGATCCGGCCCGTGCACATCGTCACGGGCGACGCGATCGAGGCGTTCCGCGTCGTGCACATCGATTCACGAGGGCGGCGCCGCGAGTTCGCGCCGAACGACGCACTCGTCGACGGTGTGTTCGGCAAGTGGGACCTCGTGGTCGTCGAGGCCGAGGGGTACTTCCCACGCATGCTGCGCGCTCCCGACCTGCGCGCGGCGAGCGACGCTCGGCGTCGCGTCGAACTGACGCCCCCGTCGACCGTGCGGCTCGAGTACGCCGACGACTTCCGGGTCACGACCCGGCTGCGTGAGTGGCGCGTCGAGTCACCGATCGTCCTCCAGGCCGACGACATGGGGGACGCCGGGGAGTTCGACCGCTTCTGCGCGAACTTCGTTCGCCTGCTCGACCCGAAGAGTTCGGACGAGGAACGCGCGGCGTTGCTGCGTCCACTGCGCTGGACGCCGTGGTTCGAGCGCGTGACCGAGCTCACGAACGGCCCCGTAAAGCCTTTCCTTCGCTCGCCCGCCGCCTTGCCCTTCGGGCGCGTGGTGGTTCCGTCGCCCGGTGTGCTGCCCCTCGCGGTCACGAACCTCGCCACGCCCGGGGGCGCCGTCGTGACGGTCTTCGCGTCGTCGCCGGTCCTGCTCGTGAACCGACTCCGCGAAGGCTACGACTACCCGCACAGGCACACGAGTGGAGCGCCGCTCGAGCTCGAGCCGGGCGGCGAGAACACGCTGCGCCTCAGCACCGTGCCGTACGGCAGCTTCTCCGCGCTCCTTCCGACCGGCGCGAGCGAGATCGAGGTGAGCGGGCGGTGGTGGGAGGAGCTGGACGGCGGCGAGTCGTCGGTCGGGCTCCTCGTCGAGCACGACGACGCGAGCGGCGAGGTGTGGTGCGACGGCGCGCAGTCGGGCGAGTGCCGACTGAACGCCGCGTGGCGCGAGCCGAACGGCGATGCGACCTTCGCCGAGCGACGCTTCGACGTGCGCGCGGGCGAGCACCAAGACCTCGGCCTCCTCTCCGCTTCGCCGTCGACCGCACTGGCCGTGCGCGTCCGCGTCGTCGATGCGCAAGGACGCGCTCTCGCAGATGGAGCGAACCGACTCGTCGGCGCGCGAGCGGAGCTCGGACTTCGGGCCGCGTCGCTGGTCGGTCCGCCCGAACGCGTCCTCGACTTCGAAGCCGGCCCGGGCGACTTCACGATCCGCGGGCTGCCCCGCGAGGTCGTGAGCCTGAGGCTACGACGGATCGAACTCGGACCTGCTCTCGCCGAAGCGTGGACCGTCGAAGTCCCCAGTTACGAGGTCGAGGCGGACCTTCGCGACGATCGCGCGACGATCGAGCTCTCCGTGGTCGTCCGACCGCGGTCCGGCCTCGAAGTCGCCGTGCCCCTGGAGGGGACGCTGTTCGCCCCCGGCATCCGCTTCACCGGCATTGCCGTCGACCGAGCGACGGGGGAGTCGAAGCGACTGCGGATGCGCTGGGTCGATGCCGAGAGCGCATCGCGCGCCGACTGTGTGCTCACCGGTGGGCTGTGGGACCTGACGGTCGCCGCGCGGTGTCCGGACGACCACCCGAACCACCCCGGCGAGGTCTGGTACGGCACCGCATCGGTCGCACTCGAGGACCACGGCGACGGCGAGGTCACGGTCGTGCTCGAGCCCGGGGCGACCGTCGTCCTCCCCGCGCTCGCAGGATCGGACGAGGACGCGCCGGTCCCCGGCTACCTGGCTGTCGATCCGGTCGAGAGCTGGTTGGTGGACCTCGGCACGACCGCGCCGATCCCGTCGAGACGCGTGGACGGGAGCTACGTCGCGAGCGGCCTGGTCCCGCACTCGGACTACACGGTGCGGACGTGGATCTTCCGAACGTCGAACCAAGGGACGGGCTCGAGGGAGATCGAGCACGGGACGGTCGAGTTCACCACCGGCGCCCCCGGGTCGACCGTGGCGGTGGAGCGCTGACCCGCACGCCGATGCTGCACGCCATGATCCATCGCGCACTCGCTGTCGCGCTCGCGCTCGTCGCAGCCTCGTTCGTCTCGCCGCCGGAGTCCCGGGGCGCCGGCCGCGACGCGGTCGACGCGGCGGTCGCACGCGACGCGCGCTGGTCCGATCTCCTGCGGCCGGTCGACTCGACGACGGGTGAGCCGGTCGCGGACGCGACGGTCGTGCTCGTGCGACAGGACGGGACGCGCGAGGTCGTTCCGATCGACGACGCGGTGCGAGCCGAGGACCTCGCGCGCGCGTCGGTCGCCGCGCTCGAGGCAGCCGGCCACTGCGCGCGCTGGTTCCGACCGCACGCGTTGGACGCGGGTGCGCGCGAGCCGCTCCGCGTGGCGCTCGCGCCGGCCGCCTCGCTCGAGGTGCGCTTCGTCGCCGACGGCCTCGCGAACGGCGCCGCCGACGAAACCCCGTCCGCGCGCGTCGCGATCAGCGCCGTGTTGCCCTTCGGCCTCGTCGACCCCGAACGCGAGGACGTGGGCGAGCGCTCGCGCGAGAAGCTCGCGTTCGACGGGCGCGCGGTGACGGGCGTCGAAGCCCGTGGCAAGCACCTGTTCGTGCACCTGGGCGCGCGCGCGGGACCCGAGTTGCAGCCGGGGTCGCAGTCGGAGCCGGAGCCGCAGTCGGGAGCGGCCGACGCGCCGCTCACCCTGCAGTCGCACCTGGGGATGTACGGCTCGTGGCACCGCTATCGCCGCGGCGAGGACTGGACCGCGGGGAAGGCCGCAGGGCGCGCGCGGCTGCGTTCGCGCGCCACGGCGTCGATCGTGCTCGAGACCGCGCGGCGGACCTACGTGTGTTTCGGTGCGAAGGAGGTGGCCGTGCTCGACGACGACGGCGCGGCGTTCGCGCGCGCGCGACGGCTCGGGCCGGACCTCGTGGAGCGCGCGCCGACGGCGGCCGAGCTGCTCCCGCGCGTCGCGCGCTTCGTCGGCCCGGACGCGCCGCTCGTCGACCTCGTGCTCGACCAGCGCGTGGCGTCGGGCGTCGGCAACGTGCACGCGAGCGAGGTGCTGTTCGCCGAAGGCCTCCATCCGCTGACCGCGGTCGGCGCGCTCGACGAGCGGAAGCTCGAAGCGCTCTTCGCGCGCGCCCACGCGCACCTCGCCGCCAACGTCGGGCCGGGCCCGCGCGTGACGCGCGCGCGCGACGGCCGCGGGCACCTCGCGGTCTACGGGCGCGAGGGCCTGCCCTGCCTGCGCTGCGGCGCCGCGATCGAGTCCGCGCGCCTGGGGCGCGGCCACCGGGTCACGAGCTGGTGTCCGCGCTGCCAGCCGCGCGGCGATCGGATCGCGGGCGGCGGCGGTCGGTGAGCCCGGTTCTTGTCGGTGATGGCCCGGTTCGGATCGGTGAGGCCCGGTTCGGATCGGTGAGGGCCAGTTCGGATCGGTGAGGCCGGTTCGGATCGGTGAGGCCGGTTCGGATCGGTGAGGCCGGTTCGGATCGATGAAGGCCGGTTCGGATCGGTGAGCCCGGGAGATCGCGGCGCGGGGCCGCTGGACGCTCGCGGCGACTCCGGCGAAGATCGGGGCCGATGAAGAAGATCCGACCCATCGTCGCCGCTGTGCTCGCCGTGCTCGTGCTCGTCGTCGTCCTGCAGAACACCGAGAGCGTCGAGACGCAGCTGTTGTTCGCGACCGTCGAGATGCCGCGTGCACTGCTGTTGCTCGTCACCATGCTCGTCGGCGTCGTGCTCGGCCTCGTCGCGGGCCTGCGCATGGCGGGCCGCGGATCCAAGATCTGAGCGCGCCGCCTCGCGCGCCATCACCCCAGGCTCGAACCCATGACCATCGTCGACTTCACGCCCGTCAGCGCCGCCATCGGCGGCGTGTGCATCGGCGCGTCCGCCGCGTTGCTCCTCGCGCTCAACGGCAAGATCGCCGGCATGAGCGGCATGGTCGCGCGGCTGTTCACCGGCACCGTCGGTGATCGGATCTGGCGCGCCGTGTTCCTGCTCGGACTCCTCGCCGGCGCTGCGATCACCTTCGCCGCCTGGGACCCGTCGAAGGTCTTCCGGCCCGACGCCATGGGCTTCGCGTCCGAGCACCGCTGGGCGGTGCTCGTGGTCGCGGGCCTGCTCGTGGGTTTCGGGACGCGCCTGGGCGGCGGCTGCACGAGCGGGCACGGCGTCTGCGGTATGGCCGCGGGCTCCCGACGCTCCGTCGTGGCCGTGCTCGTCTTCATGGCCGCGGGCGCGGCCGTCGTGTACTTCTACCGCCACGTCGCGTTGGCGCAGATCGGATGAGCAAGCTCTGGTTCGCCTTCCTGCCCGGCCTGCTGTTCGGGATCGGTCTCGCGCTCAGCGGGATGACCGATCCGGCCAAGGTCGTGAACTTCCTCGACTTCACCGGCACTTGGGATCCGAGCCTGGCCCTGGTGATGGGCGGCGCGCTCGTCACCTTCGCGATCGGCCGACGCCTCGTGCTGCGGCGTCGCGCGCCGATCCTCGGCGGCTCGTTCCCGCGCGCGGTGAACCACAGGATCGACGCGCGCCTCGTGATCGGCTCGGCGCTGTTCGGCGCGGGCTGGGGCCTGGCCGGCTTCTGTCCGGGCCCCGCGGTCGCGAACCTCGCCGCCGGGCACCTCGAGGCGCTGGCGTTCGTCGCCGCGATGGTGGTCGGGATGCGCGGCGCGCAGCTCGTGTTCGGACTCGACCGCGCGTGAAGATCGCGGCGCCGCGTCAGCGCGCCGACAGCACCTCGCGCCACAGCGCCGGACGCAGGAGTTCGCGCGGTTCGATCGCGCGACCGGTCATGCCGGCGGCGAGGCTCGCCAGGCCGGGGCGGCGCTCGAGCAGCGCGAGCACGCCGCTGGCGACGCGCGGCCGCGGCAGCGCGCGCTGGAGCAGCAGCGCCATCGTGCGACGGTGCGCGAACTCGCGGCGCGAGCGCTCGTAGCCGCGCAGCGCCGCGGCTTCGTCGACGCGTCCTTCGAGGGCCGGGACGAGCGCTTCGGTCGCGAGCTGCGCGCCGCGCATCGCGTAGTAGAGACCTTCGCCGGTCATCGGGTCCACGTACCCGCACGCGTCGCCGACGAGCGCGACGCCGGGGGCGGTGATGCGCCGCGCGCGGACCGCGAGCGGGCCGATGGTGAACAGGTCGGCGCTCGGTCCGGGGAGCCCGACGCGATCGCGCAGGCCGTCGCTCGCGTCGAGGCGCGCGCTCACCAGATCGCGCAAGCCGCGCCGCGACGGAATGCGGTCGCGATCCACGACCACGTTCAGCGTGGCCTCGCCGTCGCCGACGGGTGCGACCGCGCAGAACGAACCGGGCGCGAAGTGCACGCGCGCGCCGTCGCCGAGGCCGCGATCGGGCACGCGCGTCCACACGGCCATGCGGTCGAGCCAGCGCGTGCGCTCGATGCCGCCGAGCTCGCGGACCGTGCGACCGCGCAGGCCGTCGGCGCCGACGACGAAGCGCGCGCGAAGGACGA
>Ga0180436_10001806_pt1 | contig 20729 bp, 24 predicted proteins | sample SS_ome_2_FD_132434 | JGI IMG/M metagenome (GOLD analysis project Ga0180436, IMG submission 132434) | Hypersaline lake sediment archaeal communities from the Salton Sea, California, USA - SS_3_S_2 metaG | ecosystem: Environmental > Aquatic > Non-marine Saline and Alkaline > Hypersaline >...
ATCATCGAGCTGGACCCAGATTCCGAGGGGGCCGAGGTCGGCGAGAACTTCGCCGACTGGATGGCGAAGAACCAGCCCGAGAAGGTCGACCCGGTGATCGAGATCGCGATCACCCCGAACCGCCCCGACGCGCTCGGCGTGCGCGGCATCGCGCGTGATCTTGCCGCCCGCGGCCTCGGCACGTTGAAGCCGATGAAGACGGCGCAAGTGCAGGGCACCTTCCCCTGCCCGATAAACGTCACCATCGACGACGACACCCGCGAGAACGGCTGCGAAGTGTTCATGGGCCGGCTCATCAAGGGCGTAAAAAACAGCCCTTCGCCGGCCTGGCTGCAACGGCGGCTGCGCGCCATCGGGCTGCGGCCGATCTCGGCGCTGGTCGATATCACCAACTTCTTCACCTACGACATGAACCGCCCGCTGCACGTTTTCGACGCCGACAAGGTGCGCGGCAACCTGCGCGTTCATCGCGCCAAGGGCGGCGAGACCCTCGTCGGCCTCGACGAGAAGGAATACAGCTTCGAGCCGGGCGCGGTGGTGATCTCGGACGATGAAGAGATCGAGAGCATCGCCGGGATCATGGGGGGCCTTCGCACCGGCTGCACCGGGGAGACCACCAATGTCTTCCTCGAGGCCGCCGTCTGGGACGACGTGCAGATCGCCATGACCGGGCGGGCGACCAAGATCAACTCCGACGCGCGCTACCGCAACGAGCGCGGCATCGACCCGGCGTTCAACGCGCCCGCGATGGAACTGGCGGCGCAGATGATCATTGAGATGTGCGGCGGCGAAGCCTCCGACATCGTGGTCGCCGGTGAAGTGCCGGATACGGCCCGGGCCTACAAGCTCGACACCGAGCGGGTGAAATCACTCGTCGGCATGGACATCCCCGCCGAGGAACAACGCCGCACGCTCGAGGCGCTCGGCTTCCGGCTGGAGGGCGACATGGCGCATGTCCCCTCGTGGCGGCCCGACGTGATGGGCGAGGCCGACCTGGTGGAAGAGGTCGCACGGGTGGCCAGCCTCACCAAGCTCGTCGGCCAGCCGATGCCGCGCGCCCATGTCGGCGTGCCGAAGGCCGTGCTCACCCCGATGCAGAAGCGCGAGAATGCCGCGCGGCGGACGATGGCGGCGCTCGGCTACAACGAATGCGTCACCTATTCCTTCATCGACAAGGAGAGCGCCGCGCTGTTCGGCGGCGGCGCAGACGCGACGATGCTCGAAAACCCGATCTCGTCGGAGATGAGCCACATGCGGCCCGACCTTTTGCCGGGCCTGCTGCAGGCCGCCACCCGCAACCAGGCGCGCGGGTTCATGGATCTGGCGCTGTTCGAAGTTGGCCCCGCCTTCGACGGCGGCGAGCCGGAGGAAAGCCACCTGCAGGTGGCGGGCCTGCTCGTGGGCGCCTCGGCCCCGCGCGATCCCTATGGCTCGCGCCGTTCGGTCGATGTGTATGACGCCAAGGCCGATGCCGAGGCCATTCTCTCGGCCATCGGTGCGCCCGCGAAACAGATGATCCAGCGGGGTGCGCCCGCGTGGTGGCATCCGGGCCGCTCGGGCCAGATCAGCCTCGGTCCGAAGAACATCCTTGCGACGTTCGGCGAGGTGCACCCCAAGGTGCTCGACCGGATGGGCGTGAAAGGCCCCGCCGTAGCCTTCACCCTCTGGCCGGAGCGCGTGCCCTTCCCGAAATCAACCAGTGCAACCCGCGCCGCACTCGGTGCGTCGGACCTGCAACCGGTCGAGCGCGATTTCGCCTTCGTGGTGGATGCCGGTGTCGAGGCGATCAACGTGGTGAATGCCGCAGCCGGGGCCGACAAGGCGCTGATAGACAGTGTGCGCGTGTTCGACGAGTTCCACGGTGAGAAGGCTGAAGCGCAGATGGGCACGGGCAAGAAGTCGCTCGCGATCACCGTGCGCCTCCAGCCGCGCGAGAAGACCCTGACCGACGCCGAGATCGAAGCGGTTGGCCAGAAGATCGTCGAGAAGGTGGGCAAGGCCACCGGCGGCGTGCTGCGCGGCTGATCGGCGCGCGACGATCCGCGGCTGGCATGCTGCCCGCACAGGTGGCATCATCGGGGCATGTTCAGAGACCGCGACGAGGCCGGCGTTCGACTGGCGGATGACTTGGAAGCGCTTGCGCTGACCGATCCGGTGGTGCTTGCCCTACCACGCGGCGGTGTCCCGGTGGCACTGAAGGTCGCCGAGCGGCTCAAGGCGCCGCTCGATCTCATTCTCGTGCGCAAGTTGGGTGCGCCCGGCAATCCCGAATTGGCAGCCGGGGCCGTGGTCGATGGCCCGGCGCATACGGTCGTGTTCAACCCGGGTGTGTTGCGGGCGGTTGGGCGCAGCGAGGAAGACTTCGAGCCGGCGATTGCCGCGAAGTTGAAAGAGATCGAAACCCGGCGCGAGAAATGGCTCGCCGGGCGCGCGGCCTTGCCGGTCGCGGGGCGCAGCGTGATCGTCGTGGACGACGGCATCGCCACCGGGGCCACGGTCCGTGCTGCCCTCAAGGGGCTGGCGGACAAGGGCGCGGCGGAGGTGATCCTCGCCGTGCCGGTGGCGCCACCCGACACGCTGGCCGAACTCGAGGCGCTGTGCGACCAGGTGATCTGCCTCGAGGCACCGCGGGCGTTTTATGCCGTCGGGGCGCACTACCGCGATTTCGGGCAAGTCGCGGACGACACTGTGACAATGCTCTTGAGACAGGCAAGGAGAAACGAGGAATGACGCTTAGGGTCTATCTGTCGGGCGAGATTCACACCGATTGGCGCGACGAGGTGATTGCCGGTTGCGCCGACCTCGACGTGAGCTTTTCGGCGCCGGTGACCGACCACGCCGCGAGCGACGATTGCGGCGTGGCGATCCTTGGCGCAGAACCGGACAAGTTCTGGCATGACCGCAAGGGCGCGATGGTGAACGCAATCCGGACCCGGCGCGAGATCGAACAGGCCGATGTGGTCGTGGTGCGGTTCGGCGACAGGTACAAGCAATGGAACGCCGCCTTCGACGCAGGTTTTGCCGCGGCGCTCGGGAAGGCGCTGGTGATCCTTCAACAGCCGGAACATGACCACGCGCTCAAGGAAGTGGATGCCGCAGCGCTCGCCGTCGCCCGCGACCCAGCGCAGGTCGCCAATATCCTGCGATACGTTCTCACCGGGACCTTGCCCGGCTGACCGGGGAACGCCCCCCGCTCTTTCCCCGCTTCCACGCGAAGGCTGTCCACTATTGTGTTATGTCAGGACAGGACGGGCCGCGACGGCCCGGCGCATTTGAAGTGGGGAAACTATGCTCAAGGAATTCAAAGATTTCATTGCCAAAGGCAATGTCATGGACATGGCCGTCGGTATCATCATCGGCGCCGCCTTCACCGCGATCGTCAAATCGATGGTCGACGATCTGATCAACCCGATCATCGGCCTGTTCACAGGCGGGCTCGATTTCACCAACAATTACGCGGTGCTGTCGGGCGAGGTGCCCGCAGGTGCGAGCTTGGAAGCCGCGCGCGAAGCCGGGGCTTCCGTGTTTGCCTACGGCGCCTTCACCATGGCCGTGCTCAACTTCCTGATCATCGCCTTCGTGGTGTTCATGCTGGTGCGCTACGTGAACAAGGTGAAGGATGCCGCCGCAAAGAAGGAAGAGGAAGCACCTGCCGCACCGGCCGGCCCCTCGGAGATCGACCTTCTGACCGAGATCCGCGACTCGCTCGCGAAGTCGTAACGCGACAGCGAAAACGACGGTGGCGTCCACCATTCCGGTGGGCGTCACCGCGGCGGAAAATGGCGATTTCCGCGTTGACAGCGCAGGCCCGCGGGGCTATCTGCCCCCTCGTGTGAATGGCGTGGTAGCTCAGCTGGTTAGAGCACAGCACTCATAATGCTGGGGTCGGCGGTTCAAGTCCGCCCCACGCTACCACACGAAACCTCCTCACTTCTTGATCGCAAGCGACGGCGACAGCACGTCGATTTCCAAAGCTTCCCCTACGGCATACTGGGTGAGATGCCCTGCGTGCACGTTGAGCCCGTCGAGCAGGTGCGGATCGTCTTCGCATGCCTGTCGCCAGCCCTTGTCGGCCAGTTCCAGCAGGAACGGCAGAGTGGCGTTGCCCAGCGCCAGCGTCGAGGTGCGCGCCACCGCCCCGGGCATGTTGGCCACGCAGTAGTGCATGATCCCGTCGACCTCGTAGATCGGGTCCTGGTGCGTGGTCGGGCGCGAGGTTTCGAATGCGCCGCCCTGGTCGATCGCCACGTCGACAAGCGCCGCGCCAGGCTTCATCGTCGGCAGCATCTCGCGGGTGACAACCTTGGGCGCAGCCGCGCCCGGCACGAGGACGGCACCGATCACCATGTCGGCCTCCGTCACCAGTTCGCCGGTGCGCTGCGCTGTTGCATAGCCGGTTCGGAATTCGTCCCGGAACAGATCGTCAAGCTGGCGCAGGCGCGGCAGCGACTTGTCGAGCACGGTCACGTCGGCGCCCATCCCCGCGGCGACACGGGCCGCCTGCGTTCCGACAACACCGCCACCAATCACAAGCACTTTTGCCGGGCCAACGCCGGGCACGCCCCCCATCAGCACGCCGCGCCCGCCGTTGGCTTTTTGCAACGTCCACGCCCCCACCTGGGGCGCGAGTTTACCGGCCACCTCCGACATCGGGGCGAGCAGCGGCAGGCGGCCGTCGGGATCGGTGACGGTTTCGTAGGCGATCGCCGTCACGCCGCTCTCGAGCAGGTCCTTCGTCTGCGCGGGATCTGGGGCGAGGTGGAGATAGGTGAACAGCACTTGCCCTTCGCGCAGCCTCTTGCGCTCGGGCGCCTGCGGTTCCTTGACCTTCACGATAAGATCGGCGCTGTCGAACACCTCTTTCGCGGTATCGGCAAGCTCGGCCCCTGCGGCTGCGTAATCCTCATCGGGAAACCCGGAGCCGACCCCCGCACCGCGTTCGACAACCACCGAATGACCGCGCGCGATCACCTCCGCCGCAGCGCGTGGGGTCAGGCCGACCCGGAACTCCTGAGGTTTGATTTCTTTCGGGCACCCGATGCGCATTGCGTCCTCCTCATGCGTTTCCCGCAGCTTCACTCCGTTCGCGCGCAATTGTTTTGAAAAGCATCGCGGCCAAACCTATGGTCAATGATGGAAAATTCGAAGCTGGGACGGTTCAATGCAAGGATATTCGCAGAAAATTGACCTTGATAGCATGGACCGCCGGATTCTGACGGTTCTGCAAAAGAGTGGCCGCATGTCGAACGCCGAGCTTTCGGAGCGGGTACACCTCTCGCCCTCGGCCTGCCACCGGCGTGTCCAGCGCCTCGAGAACGACGGCTATATTCGCGATTATGTGGCACTGGTCGACCCGCGCAGGATCGGCCTGCCGACTCTGGTGTTTGTCGAAATCACCCTGTCGGGACAGGCGGACGAGTTGCTCGACGCATTCGAGCGCGAAGTGGCCCGGGTGCCCGAGGTCCTTGAGTGCCACCTGATGACGGGAAAGTCGGACTACCTTCTGAAGGTCGTGGCGCAGGACACCGACGATTTCGCCCGCATCCACCGCCAGAAACTCGCCCGCCTGCCGGGGGTGCTAGGGATGCAGTCGAGTTTCGCGCTGCGCACGGTGTTCAAGACAACGGCATTGCCGGTTTAAGCCGGCACGGCCGCCATGGGCTTTTCCCGGATCGGCAGGTGGATGAGCGCCGAGAAGGCGCCGACGCCGACACCGATCCACCACACGAAGGTGTAGTCGCCGGTGAGGTCGTACATCCGCCCGCCGAGCCAGACGCCGAGGAAGCTGCCAAGCTGGTGCGAGAAGAACACGATGCCGTAGAGCGTGCCCATGTAGCGCAACCCGTAGATGTGTGCGACGAGGCCGGAGGTGAGCGGCACCGTGGCGAGCCAGAGGCTGCCCATCGTGATCGAGAACAGGATCACCGTGGTCGGCGTGATCGGGAACATGATGAACAGGGCGGCCACGATGGTGCGTCCGGTGTAGATCGCAGCGAGCAGGTATTTCTTCTGGAACCGGTTGCCAAGCGCACCCGCGAGAAGGGTGCCCGCGATGTTTGCGACGCCGATGAGCGAAATCGAGATCGCCCCGAGGGCGGAGGTTGTCGACACGCCGATCGACGCCAGCGTACCCGACGGATCGATCGTGCCGCACATCTCTGTCACGAAGGCCGGGAAATGCGCCGTGATGAAGGCGAGCTGGTAGCCGCAGGAGAAGAAGCCGAGGAAGATCATCGAGTAGGACGGATCCCGAAAGGCCTTCTTCAGCACCGATCCGAGGCTTTCCTCGAGCTGCGTCTTGCTGATGGTCGGGGCCCGCATCAGCGGCAGCATCACGAGCGAGCCGAGGATCACCGCGGCGAAGACCAGGAACACGCTCTGCCACGGCATCAGGGTGAGCAGCCATTCCGCCACGGGCGCGCCGAATACCTGCCCGGCCGATCCGGCTGCCGTGGTGATCGCCAGCGCCATCGAGCGATGCCTGTCCGACGACGCGCGGCCGACGACGGCGAGGATCACGCCGAACCCGGTGCCGGCAACGCCGAAGCCCACGGCGACCTCCAACAACTGGTGCTGGATCGGAGTTGTGGCGAAAGCCGAGGCCACGAGGCCACCCGCATACATCAGGGCGCCGAGAACGATGGCACGGCGGTCGCCGAGCTTTTCGGCGATCGCGCCGAAGATTGGCTGGCCGATGCCCCAGGCGAGATTCTGGATTGCGATCGCGAGGGAGAATTCGGCGCGCAACCAGCCGAACTCCTCGGCGATCGGGATCTGGAATACCCCGAAGCTCGCCCGAACGGCAAAGCTGAGCATGAGAATTGTGGCCCCGGCGATCAGCACTGGGGAAATCAGTCGCGCACCGGTCATCCCGTCCTCCGTTCGGCGACGGTGTGGCATGGAGGGCGAAGCGTCAATCGCTTTCCTTCGCAACGCCCCATCGGTATTGCTGAGTCATGAGCGAGACGATTTCCGAGATCTACGCGGCCCGGATCGCCGACGGGTCATTGCATCCCGATCCGGCACAGGAAGCCGTTTTGCCGATGCTCGAAGACATTCGCCATCATCTCGAAACCACGAAGCTCAAACGGAAAGGCATCCTCGGCGGGCTGTTTCACAAGCCGGAAGACGTGCCGATGGGGCTCTACCTGTGGGGCGGGGTCGGGCGTGGCAAGTCGATGATGATGGATCTCTTCGTGAGCCACCTCGATATCGCCGAAAAGCGCCGCGTACATTTCCACGCTTTCATGCAGGAGGTTCATTCCGGCATTCACGAGGCGCGCAAACGCGGCATCGAAGATGCGCTCGAACCGGTGGCCGCGGAAATGACGAAAGGGCTTCGCCTGCTGGCACTCGACGAAATCCAGATCACGGATATCACCGATGCGATGATCGTCGGCCGCCTGTTTGAAAAACTGTTCGACGCGGGCATCGTCGTGATGACGACGTCGAACCGCCCACCCGAAGACCTCTACAAGAACGGTCTGAACCGGCAGCTGTTCCTGCCCTTCATCGATATGCTGCGCGATCGGCTGGTGGTGCATGAACTCGTCAGCCCAAAGGACTACCGGCAAGACCGCTTGGCCGGGGAACCGACCTATTTCTGCCCACTGGGACCGGTGGCGCAGGCTGGGATTGACCGGATCTGGAAAAGCTTCACCGACCATGGCGAGCCCCGCGCGATGGTGCTCACCGTGAAAGGCCGCGAGGTGGACCTTCCGGCTGTTTGCTCGGGAGTCGCGCGCGCGAGTTTCTACGAATTGTGCGGCAAGCCAAATGGGCCGGCCGACTACCTCGCCATTGCCGAGGCGGTGCGGATGATCATCATCGAAAACATCCCGCAACTCGGGCGAGGCAACTTCAACGAGGCGAAGCGGTTCGTCACGCTGATCGACACGCTCTACGAAGCACACGTCCGGCTCGTGGCCAGCGCGGCGGCCGAGCCGGAGTACCTGTACCTCGAGGGTGAGGGCAGCTTCGAATTCGAGCGGACCGCATCGCGCCTGCGCGAAATGCAGTCCGCCGATTGGGGGCAATAGGGGGCGGTTACTCCGCGGCCCGCACGGAAGCGAATGCCTCATCCCGACCATGCGGCGCGTGCCAATCCAGATCAGGCCCGACCGGCACGATGCGATGCGGGTTAATCGTCTCGTGCGAATAGTGGTAGTGCTGGATCCAGTGCTCGTGGTTGCACGTCCCGGCAACGCCTGGCCATTGGTAGAGCTCCCGCGCATAGGCCCAGAGATTGGGGTAGTCCACCAGCCGCCTGCGGTTGCACTTGAAGTGGCCGTGGTAGACCTCGTCGAACCGCACGAGCGTGGTGAACAACCGCCAGTCAGCTTCGGTGATCTGGTTCCCCACAAGGTAACGCTCATTCGCCAGGCGATCTTCGAGCCAGTCGAGGCTGTCGAACAGGGCCGTGACCGCTTCGTCATAGGCGGATTGCGTGGTCGCGAACCCGGCTTTGTAGACGCCATTGTTGACCGTGTCGTAGATCCGCGTGTTCACCGCGTCGATCTCGGCGTGAAGCGCTTCGGGCCAGTAATCATCTGCATTGCCGGTGATCTGGCTGAACGCCGAGTTGAACATGCGGATGATCTCCGCGCTTTCGTTCGAGACGATGGATTGGGTGTGCTTGTCCCAGAGGATCGGCACGGTGACGCGGCCCGTCATGTCGGGAGCGGCCTTCAGGTACACTTCGCGAAGGAAATCGAAACCGTGGAGTTGATCGCCGGTCGCGCCCTTGAAGTTGTCGTCAAACGTCCAACCGTCGCCCAGCATGTCGGGATGCACGACCGAGACGTCGATGTGGTCTTCCAGGCCTTTCAATGCACGGAAGATCAACGTCCTGTGCGCCCAGGGACAGGCGTAGGAAACATAGAGATGGTAGCGCCCGGCCTCGGCCTTGAACCCGGCCTCTCCCGAAGGTCCGGCGCTGCCGTCGGCGGTCACCCAATTGCGGAATGTTTGTTTCGAGCGGACGAATCGGCCGCCCGATTTGCGCGTGTCGTACCATGTGTCTTCCCAGACACCGTTCACCAGCTGGCCCATGATGTACCTCCTGTGCTGGAGATCGAGGTAATCTGACCGAGAGGAAATGAAACCGGCATGGGAGCGCAGGATGCGTGCATCTGCGCACAGATGCGTCGCACAGCCGCGCCGCGATGCCGCATCAGGCGTTGTCGCTGGCGGCTCCATCGCATATACGGAACATGACGATGCCCACGAGGCCGGAGAGGTGTGCCGTGGCCGGATCGACCCAATCAGGGGATCAAGCCGCGCGATCGTCGAGAAGGCACACACGCTCTGCGGCTGGGCCCGGCCCGGAAAGGATGTGCCATGCGAGCTCTTGTTACACTTCTGATCACGCTTGTGCCTGGGCTTGCCCTTGCGCACCCGGGTCACCTTGCCGAGGTGGCCGGCCATGATCACGTGATTGCCGGTATCGCGGTTGGCGTTGCCATTGGCGTCGCGGTCTGGGGTGCGCTCAAGGGCAAACGCGATGACGAGGCTGAAGACGCCGACGAGGAAAGCGTCGAAGACGGCGAATTGCAGGAAGCCTGACATGTCCAAAATCGGGGTGATGATCTGCGGGCACGGCTCCCGCAGCCAGGCAGCTGTTGATGAATTCAAGGTGCTTGCCGAAAAGCTGCCGGCCCATCTGCCGCCGGAATGGGTGACGGATTATGGCTACCTCGAATTCGCCAACCCGGTGATCCGGGTGGGCCTCGACAATCTGCGCGAGGCCGGGGTCGATAAGATTGTCGCGGTGCCGGGCATGCTCTTTGCCGCGATGCATACGAAGAACGACATTCCGACGGTGCTGAACACCTATGCCGTCGAACACGGCATCGAGGTGCGCTACGGGCGCGAACTTGGCGTGGACCCGAAGATGATCGCCGCTGCGGGCGACCGGGTGCGCGCGGCGGTGGCAGACGCCGATGCCGAGCACGGCCAGGTACCTCTGGAGGAAACCTGCCTCGTCGTCATCGGTCGCGGCGCGTCGGACCCGGACGCCAATGGCAACGTCGCCAAGATCGGCCGACTGCTTCAGGAAGGTCTTGGCTTCGGGTGGCTCGAAGTTGGGTATTCCGGCGTCACCTTCCCGCTCGTCGAGCCAGTGCTGCGGCACGCGGCCCGGCTTGGCTACAAGCGGATCGTCGTGTTCCCTTATTTCCTGTTCTCAGGCATCCTGATCGACCGGATCTACGGCTTCACCGACCAGGTGGCCGCCACGCATCCCGAGATCCAGTTTGTGAAGGCCGGGTATCTCGGCGACCATGACAAGGTTCTCGAGACCTTCGCGGAACGGGTCACCGAACAGCTTGGCGACGCTGTTGTGCCCAATTGCGGCCTCTGCCCCTACCGCACACAGGTTCTGGCTCTCGAAGGCGGCGAGGCGAAGCGTATCGCTCAATCCGAACGCGCCGATCATCCCGCGTTCGGCGCCGTGCCGCCGCCGGTCTGCGTGATGTGCAAGTATCGCACGGAGGTTCTCGGGTTCGAAGCCGAGGTCGGGCTGGTGCAGGAGAGTCATCACCATCACGTGGAGGGCCAGGGCGCGTCGGCCCCGGGGTCGAAGGTTGAGGATTGCGCGCTGTGTGACACGTTCTGCACCGGCGCCTGCCGGCTCGATCACCATCATCATCACCATCACCATCATGACCACGGTCACGATCATCATCACCAGCATCATCACCATCCGGCCTACCCTCACGCGAAACACCCGCACGGGCCAGAATCGGCGCGGCGGAAATGAGCGCGCCACCGAAGCGGACGCTGCGTTACGAACGTGACCCGACCGCGATCTACCAGCAGAGCTTTGCCACCGTCCGCGCGGAGGCTCGGCTCGAACGGTTCGATGTTGGCATGGCGCTGCTGGCGACTCGGCTTATCCATTCCTGCGGGATGATCGAAGTGGCGGATCGGCTGGCCTTTTCTGACCAGGCCTTCGCAGCCGGGCGAGCCGCACTTCTCGCGGGTGCCCCGGTGCTTGCCGATTGCGAAATGGTCGGCGCCGGGATCATCCGGCGATACCTGCCGGCAGGCAACGACGTGATCGTAACGTTGAATCACCCTTCGGTGCCAGACCGGGCGCGCGACATCGGCAACACGCGGTCAGCGGCTGCCGTCGATCTCTGGGTTGACCATCTCGAGGGCGCGGTTGTTGCCATAGGTAACGCGCCGACAGCCCTGTTCCGGCTTCTTGAACTCCTTGACCAGGGTGCGCCAAAACCGGCCGTGATTCTCGGCTTCCCGGTCGGGTTCGTCGGCGCGGCCGAGTCCAAGGCGGAACTCGTGCGCGATCCGCGCGGGTGCGGCTTCGTCACGCTGCGTGGGCGGCGCGGCGGATCGGCCATGGCATCGGCGGCCGTCAATGCGCTGGCGGCGGGCCTGCCGGAGGAGACCGCATGAACCGCCCTTCGCAAGACGGCTTCTTCTTCTGCCCCTGTTGCGGCTTGCCCACGCTCGAGACAGACTGGTTTGACACCTGCATGGTCTGTTTGTGGGAAGATGACGGCCAGTCCGTCGCCGATGCCGATCAGGTGAACCTCGGCCCGAACGCGCCATGTTCACTGACTGCGGCGCGGGCTAACTATGTCGAGCGCGGCCACATGTACGCCGCGGACGACCGCAAGGCACCGCCGCGGTCCCCGCTGCGCGACCAGTTGCTTGCGCTCGCCGCGGCGCATCCTTTTGATACCGGGGCCTATCGGATCTGGCTGTCGGATTGGCAGAGCGTAGGCCGCTGATGGCGCGCTGGCTTCATATCATCGGGATCGGTGCCAACGGGCTGGAGAGCCTTTCCCCCGCCGCCCGCGCCGCACTCGAAAGCGCCGAAGTGATCATCGGCGGGGATCGTCACCATACGCTAACGGATGTTTTTCCCGGGCAACGAGTTTCCTGGCCATCGCCGTTCGACGCGTTGATCGACAAGCTTCGTGCGTTTCGCGGGCGTACCGTTGTAGTACTGGCAACTGGCGATCCGCTCTGGTTCTCCGTTGGCGCCCGGATCGGACGCGAGTTCTCGCAGGATGAAATCTGTTTTCATTCACAGCTTTCGGCCTTTCAACTGGCGGCGTGCCGCATGGGCTGGTCGCTCGCCGATGTTGAAACGTTGACGGTTCATGGCCGGCCCGCTGAACAGATGATTCCGTTCATCATGCCCGGTGCCCGCCTGCTGGTGCTGACCACCGGCGGCGAGACACCCGGCACCATCGCGACATTCCTCGAGGATCGTGGCTACGGCCCGTCACGGTTGACGGTGCTGGCGAACATGGAGACGGCCGACGAGGTGAGGATCGAGGGCACCGCCGAGACCTGGTCGGAAACGGTCCCGGAATTCAACACCCTTGCGGTTGAGGTGATCCCCGGCGAGGCGCCCCACGTGCTTGCGCGTTCACCGGGCCTCCCGGACGCGGCGTTTTCTTCCGACGGCAAGATGACCAAACAGGAGGTGCGCTCGATCACCCTGGCGCGCTTGATGCCGATGCGCGGCGCGCTGCTTTGGGACATCGGTTGCGGCTCAGGGTCGGTGGCGGTGGAATGGATGCGGGCCGCACGCGATGCCCGTGCCATCGGGATCGAACCCCGGGCGGATCGACGAGCGCTCGCCGCCGTCAATGCGGCCGCTCTAGGAACGCCCGGATTGCGCCTGATCGATGGCACGGCGCCGGACGCACTGACCGATCTACCGGCGCCGGACGCGGTCTTCATCGGCGGGGGTTTTTCGCAAGACACGTTCGAAGCCGCCTGGGCCGCCCTCAAACCCATGGGCCGCTTGGTGGCCAATAGCATCACGCTTGAGAGCGAAGCGATGCTTACGACTTTACACGCGCGGCATGGCGGTGAACTAAGCCGGCTGTCGGTCGCGCGGGCCGATCCGGTTGGACAGCTCACCGGATGGCGCCCCTTCATGCCGGTCACTCAATGGAGCTTGCTGAAATGACCAAAGGGAAGCTCATCGGGGTGGGGCTCGGACCGGGGGACCCCGATCTCCTGACCGTTCGCGCGGTCCGGCTGATCTCGGCTGCCAATGTCATCGCCTACCCTGCCCTGCCCGACACGGAAAGCTTTGCACGCCAGATCGCGGCTCGGCACATCCCCGCGGGCGCCCACGAGATTGTCATCGAAATCCCGATGACAAAGGAGCGCGGGCCGGCGCAAGCAGCCTACGATCTTGGCGCCAAGCGCATCGCCGAGGCGCTCGATCTCGGCGAGGATGTGTTGGTGCTGTGCGAGGGCGATCCGTTTTTCTATGGCTCGTTCATGTACCTTCACGCGCGACTGGCCGAGCACTACGTTGTCGACGTTGTTCCCGGAATCACATCTGTAAATGCCGCCGCCACCCGGATTCACTTTCCGCTTGCAGCGCGCAACGAGGTTTTCACGGTGATCCCGGCGCCCCTCGACGATAATTCCGTACGGTCACGTATTGAAGCCTCAGACACCTGCGCGATCCTCAAGGTGGGACGTCATCTCGGCCGGATCCGCGCGTTGTTGTCCAACCTCGGGCTGCTGGATCGGGCGCACTACATTGAGCGCGCCACTCTCGATCAGGAAGTGTCGATGACACTCGCGGATGCTCCTGATCCCGCGCCGTATTTCTCCATGATCCTCGTATCGAAAGGGAGGGACCCGTGGCTCAAGACCCAATCGTAGTCGCCCTGAACCGAGCCGGCGAAGCAACCGCCCATCGCATCGCGGAACACCTGGGGGCGCGGGTGCACGGTCGCAAAGATCGGGTATCGAGGGCCGACGCGTTTTTCCCAAATGCTCTGACCCATGTACGCGACCTGTTTGCAGCCGGCACACCGGTTATTGGCGTATGCGCGTCGGGCATAATGATCCGGGCGGTCGCACCGATGCTGGCGGACAAGACCACCGAACCGCCGCTGCTTTCCGTGTCTGACGACGGCCGGGTCGTGATTCCACTTCTCGGCGGGCATCGCGGCGCGAACCGGCTTGCGCAGGAGATCGCGACGATGCTGGACGCGCAGGCCGCCGTCACGACGGCAGGCGACGTGGCGATCGGCGTTGCGCTTGACGAACCGCCAAGCGGCTACCGGCTACAAAACCCGGGCGACGCGAAGCCGGTCATGGCCAAGCTTCTGTCGGGTGCGAAACCACGGATCATCGGAGAGAATATCTTTCGGCTCGATAGCGATCCGGAAGGACCCGTGGACCTTGTGGTTAGCGAAACACCCGTGCCCGGCGATGCCACCCGCCTGGTCTACCATCCGCAATCGTATGTTTTGGGGGTGGGCTGTGCCCGGAACGCCGATCCGGGCGAGCTTGAGGCATTGGTTTTGGACACCCTTGCGAGCCACGAGATCGCAGCGGGCTCGATCGCCGCAGTCGCAACGCTCGACCTGAAAGCCGACGAGCCAGCCGTGGTCCAGTTGTCCAGCAAGCTCGGGGTTCCGCTCAGGTTGTTCACCGCCGCTGAACTCGAGACCGAAACTCCCAAACTCGCGAACCCCTCCGAGATCGTATTCTCGGAAGTCGGCACGCACGGCGTGTCCGAGGCGGCCGCTCTGGCAAGCGCGACGGGCACCGAACTCTTTGTCGAAAAGCACAAGTCGGCGAACGCCACCTGCGCCCTTGCGCGCGCACCTGAACCGATCGTCGAGCTGCGCGGCCGCCCACGTGGCCGCCTCTCGATTGTCGGGATCGGCCCCGGCCAGGCGTCGTGGCGCACGCCCGAGGCATCAAGGCTGGTTGCCGAGGCCGAGGAACTGATCGGATACGGGCTCTATATCGACCTGCTCGGCCCGTTGGCTGCCGGAAAAGCCCGTACCGACTTTCCGCTTGGTCAGGAGGAGGACCGGTGCCGCTATGCGCTGGAGCAGGCCGCCGGCGGAAAAAACGTGGCGCTGATTTCGTCGGGCGATGCCGGAATTTACGCGATGGGCGCCCTGGTTTTCGAATTGATGGATCGCGGACCCGAGGCCCAGGGCGTGAGCGACGCGGCGCGGCGGGTGGAAGTGATCTCGGCCCCCGGCATCTCGGCGCTGCAGGCGGCAGCCGCACGGGCCGGCGCACCGCTTGGCCACGATTTCTGCGCGATCTCGCTGTCCGATCTCCTGACCCCGCGCGAGGACATCATTCGACGGCTGAAGGCTGCCGCCACGGGCGACTTCGTGATCGCCTTCTACAACCCGGTGTCGAAGCGGCGGCGCACCCTCCTCGCCGAAGCGCGCGATATTCTGCTCGGCCATCGCCCCGCCGACACGCCGGTCCTGCTCGCGTCAAATCTCGGGCGCCCGGAAGAAAACATACGTTATCGTATGCTTGCGGATCTGGAGGTCGACGACGTGGACATGCTTACCGTCGTTCTGGTCGGCTCGTCCAACTCACGCCTTGTCCAGCTCGGCGAAGGTGCACGCATGTATACGCCGCGCGGCTATGCCCGAAAGATCGATGGAGACCTTGCATGAAAGTCTGGTTTGTCGGTGCGGGGCCGGGCGACCCCGAACTCCTGACCCTGAAGGCACAGCGGGTGATCGGGCAGTGCCCGGTGTGCCTCTATGCCGGGAGCCTCGTTCCCTCCGAAGTCGTGGCCTGCGCGCCCGATACCGCCCTCGTGCGCGACACCGCGACAATGACGCTCGATGAAACTCATGCCGAAATTCTCGCCGCGCGTGACCGAGGAGAAGATGTGGCCCGGGTCCATTCCGGCGATCCCTCGCTCTACGGCGCCATCGCTGAGCAGATCCGCCGCCTGAAAGCCGATGGCATCGACTACGAGATTGTTCCCGGTGTGCCCGCCTATGCCGCGGCGGCGGCGGCGCTCGGGCAGGAACTCACGATTCCGGAAGTGGCCCAGTCGATCGTGCTGACCCGGATGTCGATGCAGTCCACGTCGATGCCCGAAGGCGAGACGCTCGAGAACTTCGCGCGTACCGGCGCGACGCTCGCCATTCACCTGGCGATCCGCAACATGCGCGAGATCGAACGCGTGCTCACCCCCCACTACGGTCCCGATTGTCCCGTCGTCGTGGCCTACCGCGTCGGATGGCCCGACCAGCTGATGATCCGCGGCCGGCTCGACGATATCCGCGCCAAGGTGCGTGCTGAAAAGATCACGCGAACCGCGCTGATCCTGGTCGGACCGGCTCTGGGAGCTGTTCGCGATTTCAAGGATTCCGCACTCTACGACCCGGAAAAACCGCATGTTCTGCGCCCTGTTGTCGGTGTCGATCTGGTGGAAGAGCACAACACCTGACCCGATCCTTGGCGGATCACGAAACGATAACTTGACCGAATCGGTGCACGCTGCATGCTCACCTCGGGTGCGGAGGTTGACCGATGACGACGTATTTGCCGAAGGAAGTGCGCGAGGGTCTGGAACAGGCCCGTAAACGCGACTTGAAAAAGACGTCGCGTCTGCGTGTGGAGGTAGGCGACGAGGTCTATCCCGTTCTGGAGTTTCGCGAGAGCGGCTTCACACTCGACATCGAGAACGCTCCGAAGCTGCGCGGGCTTGTCGATCTCTACGATGGCGGGCGGCACCTCTACCAATGCCTGATCGTCGCCTCCGAAGAGGAAGAGGGCGCAGTGATGCGCTACGAGTTCAAGCGTTCGACTGCCGCGGTCGACAAGGCCCCGCTTGATTTCGCTCGGGACGAGAACGCCCCGATCGCGCTGCTCACGCGCTAAGGCCGGATTTCCACCTCGGTTCCAGTCGGGACGATCCGCCAAAGCTCTTCAATCACGGCGTCGGACACGGCAATGCACCCGGCCGTCCAATCGTAGGGAATGGTCACAACACCGCTGAGGCGGTTCGGCTGGCCATGAATGAAGATGTCGCCGCCCGGGTCATACCCGCCAGCCCGGGCGCGCGCGATGTCATCGGCCTGTGGATAGTCGATCCCCAGGCTGAGATGGAAAGCACTGTCGGGGTTTCGCCGGTTGATGCGAAACACGCCCTCCGGGGTCTTGCCATCACCCTGCCTGGCCTTGTCTCCCTCAGGCTCGAACCCGAGCGACACCCTGTAGCTTCTCAGGGCCTCCCCGGCCCGGAACACCGTCAATCGGCGCGATGACTTTTCGATGAGAATGCGGTCGACTTGGACTTCCAGCGGCGCGCGGGGTGGAGCGACGAGCGGGAGCACGTCCCGGTCGCGCAACATCAGCGCGCCAAGCACAACGAGCGCCGCCAGGAAAACGGCGCCCACGATACGAAACAGGAACCTCATTGAAGGTCGGAGAACGCCTCGGCAAGCCGTGTCGTGGCTTCCTCGACCAGGCTGCGGGGCGTCGCGAGATTGAAACGCAGGAAGTTCTCGCCGCCCTTGCCGAACGTCGGCCCACGGTTAACGGCAAGCCGGGCACCCTGCTCGACCCGGCGGGTGAATTCCTCCATCGCCATTCCGGTGCCGGAGAAATCCACCCAGGCGAGGTAGGTGCTTTCCAGCGGCATCGACGCAAGGCCGGGGATCCCGCTGACAGCGTCGTCGAAGAACCGGCGGTTGCCATCGAGGTAGCGGACCAACTCGTCGACCCAGTTCGCACCCTCCGGCGAATAGGCCGCTTCTGCGAGGTGGAACCCGAAACTGTTTCCCGAGATTCCCAACGCCGCCATCCGGTCGGCGAACGCTTTTCGCAGGCCGGGATCGGGTATGGTGACATTGCCGGCGTGTACCCCGGCGATGTTGAAGGTTTTCGTCGTCGACGTCATCATCACCAGCCGATCCTCGACCCCCTCGATCAGCGCGAAGGGGATATGCGTGGTACCGGGAAAGACGAGATCGTGATGGATTTCGTCCGATACCAGGATCAGGTCGTGCCGGATACAGAAATCCCGAATGCCTTCAAGTTCTTCTCGGGTCCACACCCGTCCGCCCGGATTGTGGGGCGATGATAGCACCAGAAGCTTTTCGCGGCCGGACATCTGCGCATCCCAGCGTTCGAAATCGAGCTCGTAACGCCCCGCGTTGTTGATCAATTCGCATTCGACAACCTCGCGCCCGGCGGCGCGAATCACTCGGGCGAAGGCATGGTAGACTGGAGTGAACAGCACCACGCCGTCACCGGGCGCGGTATAGGTGTCGACGCAAAGTGCGGTGCCATTGACGAGCCCGTGAGTGGTGAAGATCGACGCCGGATCAACGTCCCAGCCGTGCCGGTTCTGCATCCACCAAACGATCGCCGCGCGATAGCTGGCATCGTCGCCATAATAACCGAACACGCCGTGCTCAGCCATGCGTTCAAGCTCGGCCCGGATCGGGGGCGCGGCGCGGAAATCCATATCGGCCACCCACATCGAGATCCCGTCGGCCGCCGGCACGCCGTAGAGTTTCTCCATCATGTCCCATTTCATCGAATGGGTGTTGTGGCGGTCGATTTTTTCGTCGAAATTCACGGTGCCTCCTGCGCTCGTCCGGGCGAGCCTAGCCTAGGTGAGTCCCTGTGCAATGGCCGGCTGGCCGGACCGCCCAGGGCCAAAGTCACGTTCTCCCGAATATCCTCAGAATTCGGTCCCGTGTTCCGTTTATGGAAAGCCTGAAAGAACATGGTTCTGATTTTTGATATATCTGGAGACCAGTTTCCTAACCGGGTCGCTCAGAATGCTCCCTCCAAGGACGGGACCCGCCCCATTGCGTCGATCTCGCCCTTCGCCTAAATGACCCGCATGAGCGTTCGACCCATCCTCATACACCCCGACCCGCGGCTGAAAAAGGTCGCGACCGCCGTTCCGGATCTCTCGGACGAGCTGCGTGCGCTGGCCGAGGACATGCTGGAAACCATGTACGACGCTCCCGGAATCGGGCTTGCCGCGCCGCAGGTCGGCGTGCTGGAACGGCTGATCGTCGCCGACGCCGTCAAGGACCCGGACGAAGAACCGCAGCCGATGGTGATGTTCAACCCGGAGGTCATTCTCGCTTCCGACGAGACCAGTGTCTACGAGGAAGGCTGCCTGTCGATCCCCGAACAATTCGCAGAGGTGACCCGGCCAGCCGAGGTACGGGTGCGCTGGATCGACATGAAGGGCGAGGAGCGCGAAAGCGACTTTGCCGGGCTCTGGGCCACGGTGCTCCAGCATGAGATCGACCATCTCAACGGCAAGCTGTTTATCGACTACCTGAGCCCGATGAAACGCCAGATGATGACCCGCCGGAGCCAGAAAATCAAACGCGAGCGGATGCGGGCCTGATGGCGCCCCGACCTTTCGTGATGTGGCCCGACAAGCGGCTGCGCTCGCCGGCAGCCCCAGTGACGGATATCACCGACGAAACCCGCGCGATCTGGGACGAGATGATCGACGCAATGGAGGCGATGCCCGGCGTCGGCCTTGCTGCCGTGCAACTGGGGATCATGCAAAGGCTCTCGGTGGTCGATGCCTCGCAAGAGCGTGGTCAAGCGGTGCGCATGGCAAACCCGGAAGTGCTGCATGCCTCCGTCAAGTTGCGCGATCACGACGAAGGCAGCCCGAACCTGCCCGGCGTCCGGGCCAGGATTTCGCGGCCACGCGCGGTCACGGTCCGGTTCCTGAACGAAGCCGGCGAGACCGAAGAGCGTGATTTCGTCGGTCTCTGGGCAACGTCTGTGCAGCACCAAATCGACCATCTGAATGGTCGGATGTATTTCGACCATCTCTCGAAGCTCAAGCGCGACCGCTTGATCGCCAAGGCAAGGAAGCTCAACCGATGAGACTCGTGTTCATGGGGTCGCCCGATTTCTCCGTTCCGGTGCTCGACGCCCTGGTGGAAGCCGGGCACGAGATCGCCGCGGTCTACTGTCAGCCGCCCCGCCCTGCCGGGCGCGGCAAGAAAGATCGGCCGACCCCGGTGCATACGCGCGCGCTGGACTTGGGGCTCGAGGTCCGCCACCCGAAGTCGTTGCGTACGCCGGAAGCGCAAGCGGCGTTCGACGCGCTGGATGCGGATGTCGGCGTGGTCGTGGCCTACGGGCTGATCCTGCCTCAGGAGATCCTCGACTCGCCGGAGCGTGGTTGCTTGAATATTCACGCCTCGCTCCTGCCACGGTGGCGTGGCGCGGCGCCGATCCATCGCGCGGTCATGGCCGGCGACAACGAGACAGGCGTTTGCATCATGCAGATGGACGCGGGGCTCGACACCGGGCCGGTGCTTCTTCGCCGCACGACGCTGATCGGAAAAACCGAGACGACCGGCGAGTTGCAGGACCGGATGTCGCGCCTCGGCGCGGAGGCCATCACCGAGACACTCGACCGGCTCGATGACCTCAAACCCGAACCTCAGCCCGAAGAGGGCGTGACCTATGCGGCGAAGATCGACAAGGCGGAGGCACGGGTGGACTGGACACGTCCCGCCGACGAGGTCGCCCGCCTGATCCGCGGCTTGTCACCTTTCCCCGGCGCCTGGTGCGAGATCGATGACGAACGGGTGAAGCTGCTCGGTGCGAAAAAGGTCGAGGGTTTCGGCGCCGCCCGTATCGCCAAGTACGGCGCCGGACTCCTCGAAGTCTCCAGCAGGGAAATCAGGGCATTGGTGGACGAAGACGGGAACACGCCATGAAGCGGTTCGCCAACCTCATGCCTCGCATCGCCACCTGGCAGAACGTATTGACCGCGTTTCACAAGGCGGCCGCGGGCAAGCGGAACACGCCGGTGGTGGCCCGCTTCGCGGCCGATCTCGAAACCGGGGTCAACCTGCTGGTCCGTGAACTGGCTGCGGGAACGTGGCGGCCGGGGCCCTACGTCCGGTTCCAGGTTCGGGAGCCGAAACTGCGGCTCATTCATGCCG
>Ga0180436_10001808_pt1 | contig 20703 bp, 16 predicted proteins | sample SS_ome_2_FD_132434 | JGI IMG/M metagenome (GOLD analysis project Ga0180436, IMG submission 132434) | Hypersaline lake sediment archaeal communities from the Salton Sea, California, USA - SS_3_S_2 metaG | ecosystem: Environmental > Aquatic > Non-marine Saline and Alkaline > Hypersaline >...
CACGACCGCGGTGTTGTGGAAGAGCCCGTGGGCCCGTCGCTCGAAGAGGCTCCCGACGACCACCACGCCCTGCTCCTTCGCCGCCGCGGCGAGCCGCGTTGACAGCGGCCCGGGCAGGCTCTCGGCCTCGGCAAACCTGGCATGGTCTTCGGCCTGGCAGGGATACTCGCCGGCGAAGAGTTCCTGCAGGCAGACGACCTCGGCGCCCGCCGCCGCCGCCTCGGCGATGCCCGCCAACGCCTGGCGGACGTTCGCCTCGCGGTCGCCGCCGCAGGCCGACTGCACGATGCCGAGACGGACCACACGCTCATGCTGCCCGTCACCGGCTTGCATCAGCCCCACCTCCAGCCGGCCCCGGGATCAGACGGCCGACTCCAGGCCCTGCTCGAGTTTCGCCGCGGGCACCGGAAACTGCTCAGCCAGCTCGGCCACCTCGCGACGCACCCGCTCGAGGGTCGCCGCATCGTCGGGGCTGCGGAGCGACTGCAGGATCCAGTCGGCCACCCGCCGCATCTCGTCGGGACCCATGCCCCGCGTCGTGAGTGCGGGCGTGCCCAGCCGGATGCCGGAGGGGTCCATCGGCTTTCGCTCATCGTAGGGGATCATGTTCTTGTTGCAGGTGATCCCGCAGCGGTCGAGCGTTTCCTCGGCGAGCTTCCCGCCCACGCCCAGCGGGGTCACGTCGACGAGCACGAGGTGGTTGTCGGTGCCGCCGCTGACAAGCCGCACCCCGCCGGCGGCGAGCGGCTCCGCCAGAGCCCGGGCGTTGTCGATCACTTGGCGGCCGTAGGCCTTGAACTCAGGACGCAGAGCCTCGGCGAAGGCCACGGCCTTGCCGGCGATCGCATGCATCAGCGGGCCACCCTGGATGCCCGGGAAGACGGAGCGGTCGAGATCCTTGGCATGGGCCTCACGGCACATCGCGATCCCGCCCCGCGGCCCGCGGAGGGTCTTGTGGGTGGTGCTGGTCACGAAGTCGGCGACGGGCACGGGGTTGTCGTGCACGCCGGCCGCCACGAGCCCCGCGTAGTGGGCCATGTCGACATGCAGCTTGGCCCCCACATCGCGGGCGATCTCGGCGAAGCGTGCATGGGGAATCTCGCGCGGGTAGGCGCTGGCCCCGGCGATGATCAGCTTCGGCCGATGCTCGCGGGCAAGCGAGGCGACCTGATCGAAGTCGAGGAGGTGGTCGTTGCGGCGGACGCCGTAGTGGACGAAGTTGTAAAAAATGCCCGAACTGTTGAGCTTCATGCCGTGGGTCAGGTGGCCACCGTGGGCGAGGTCGAAGGCCAGCACCGTGTCGCCCGGCGAGATCGCGGCGAGATAGACCGCCTCGTTGGCCTGGCTGCCCGAATGGGGCTGGACGTTGGCATGTTCGGCACCGAAGAGCTGCCGCAGCCTCTCGCGGGCGAGATTTTCAACCCTGTCGACGAACTCGCAGCCACCGTAATACCGGCGGCCCGGATAGCCTTCGGCATACTTGTTGGTCAGCACGCTGCCGGTCGCCTGCATCACCGCGGGGCTGGTGAAGTTCTCGCTGGCGATCATCTCCAGGCCCTCCTGCTGGCGGGCCTGCTCCGCGGCGATCGCCGCCCACACCTCGGCATCTTCCTGCTCGATGAAATTCACGACGGCAACCTCGTTTTCGCGGGATGTTTCCAGATTACGTGTATTCTCGGCCCGGTTGGGGCAGGACGTCAATCGAGCCTTTCAATGAATCACCAGGGGGTCGGGCATGAAGCAGACCGGCGGGATCAGCCAGGCCGCCATGCCCAGCACCCACCGCACCGCACCGAGCGGCCGGCCATCGTCGCGGATCGGCGGATGATCGACCCCCAGCAGCGTCACCACCACCACCGCCGCGATCCAGTTGAACTTGCCGTAGACCACGATCGCCGTGATCGCCAGCACCAGCACGCCCCTGGCCACCCAGCGGCTCCGCTCCCCGAACATCGCCCGGCTGACATGCCCACCGTCGAGCTGGCTGACCGGGATCATGTTCAGGCCGGTCACCAGCAGGCCCACCCAGCCGGCCATGAACATCGCATTGGGCGCCAGGGGCATGCCGGAGGCCAAGTCGGGCCGCAGCAGGCCGATCATCCAGTGGGCCACCGGGGGCAGCGCGAAGGGGCTGCGGGGGTCGGGCGTGGCCGCGAGGATTCCCGCGGCCATGCAGGGCACGGCCACCACCAGACCCGCCAACGGACCGGCAAGCGCGATATCGAAGAGCTGCCGGCGGCTCGCTCGCGAGCCCTCCATGCCGATCACCGCCCCGAGGGTGCCTGTAAGCAGAATCGGGATCGGAATGAAAAACGGCAGCGTGGCCGGGATGCCATGGAGCCGCGCTGCGAGGTAATGGCCCGCTTCGTGGGCCGCAAGCACCGCCATCACTGCGGCCATGTAGGCGAGCCCCTGGGGCCACCTGGCGAGAATCTCCCCCAGCAGCCCCTCATCGACCCCCGGCAGGACCGGCTGCCAGCCGACGGCGCCGGCGGCGAAGGTGGTCAGGCAGGTGGCCAGGAACAGCAGCAGGTGCAGCCGCATCCCCGGGGTCGTCGGCCGCAGGGCCCGGGCGAGGGCCGCGGTGTCGTCCTGCTCGACCCAGCGAGAACGCGAAATTCCGGGCAGACGGAGGCCGCCGTCGTCATCCAGCGGCCGGCCTGACCGCGGCCGGATCGCCCCGCCTGCGGTCGCGGGAAATCGCTGGCGGGTCAAGTCGTTCATACCATTAGAATACCCGTCGGCCTTTTCGCCGGACACCTCCTCTTCAGGAAATCCCATGACACGTCTGACACGCCTGACACGCCTGACACGTCTGACAAGCCCGACACGCCCCCTGTTTCTTCGCTTGCTCGGCCCGGCCCTCGCCGCGGTCGTGGCCGCGACGACCTTCCCGATGAGCATGCGGCTCGGCCGGGCCGACGATGTCGTCGCGGTGCTTGCCATCGACGGCTACGCCGATCTGAAGAGCCAGCTCGGCTGGCTGGGCCGCCAGATCGACCAGCCAGGACTCGCGGCGATGGCCGAGACGCTGATCATGGGTGTCACCGGCGGCAAGGGGCTCGGCGGGCTCGACGTGAAGCGGCCCCTCGGCGTCATCGTGACCGCCAAGGACGAGCAGATCTCCGGAGCGATCTGCGTTCCGGTCAAGGACCTCGACAGGCTGCTCGGCTCGCTCGAGGGTGTGATCGGCCCTGCGGAGAAGGACGGCGAGACCCGGCGGATCGCGGTGCCCGCGGCGGGCGCCGCCGAGATCGTGGAACACAACGGCTGGGCGATGGTCGCCGCGGCCGGCATGCCCGCCCCGCAACAGCTCGATCCGGCCGAGGAGTTTGCCACGCTCGTCGATGACTTTACTCTCGCGGTGCGGGTCTATCCCTCGCGGCTGCCGGAGGCCCAGCGACAGCAGCTCGGAGCCATGCTCCAACAGGCCGCGGCCCAGCAGGGTGGCAATCCTCAATTGGCCGGAGTGATGCAGAACCTCGACCAGCTCGAGACGCTGACCCTCGGCCTGGGCATCGACGAGGCGGGAGGGCGGGTGCTGCTGGAAAACCGCAGTGTCGCCACCCCGGGATCCGCGGCGGCCGCAGCGGTGGCCACCGATCCGAAGACCACGCTGAGCGTGCCGATGCCGACAATCGACGAGCCGCTGCTGCGGCTGCTTGTGGCGCAGCGGGTCGACGGGCAGACTGCGGCCGCGATCGAGCAGGGCTTCGAGCAGGCGGCTAAAGACAACGACGATCCGTCGATGAACCCGGTGATCGCCGTGGTCCGCGAACTGCTCGGGGGCATGCTCGCAAGCGGGCGGCTCGAGGCGACGATGGTGGTGTCCGAGGAGGGTGACACAATCGCGATGACCGCCGGCTCGCGGGTCGCCGACGGCGGGAAGATCGAGAAGGCCGTCAAGCAGGGAATCGCCGCGATCGAGCTTCCCGACGCGGTGCGGGTTCGATTCGACACCGGCCGGGCCGGCGAGGCGAATCTTCACGAGATCGAGATCGACGTGGAGGATCCGGAGGCCGCCGAGGCCTTTGGCGACACGGTCTCGCTGACACTCGCGGTCGCCCCCGAATACGCCTTCCTGCTCTCCGGCGGCGATGCCGCGGCCCGGGCCGAGAAGCTCATCGCCGATGCCGGCCGCGAGAAGCAGGTGCGGGCCGGCATGGCCTTCGAGGTGGCGGTCGACAAACTGCTCGACTTCGCCGGCAGGACCGGCGGAGACGAGTCGCTCGCAGCGGCAGCGAAGCTCGCAGCCGAGGCCGATTCGGCCAGCTTCCGCGTGATTCTCCGGCCGATCGAGCGAGGGCTGGCCTGGCAGGCGGCGGTCGATGCCGGGGTGCTCAAGGCCTTCTCCGCGTTCGGAGCGATGCCCCCGGGGATGGTCCCGCAGGCGATACCGGCCGGGGGAGGGTTTGGCCCGTGAGCGGTGCGGATCACACGGCGATCGAACCGTCCGCAGCCATCGCGGAGGTGGGCGTGGCCGACCTGGCCCGGGAGTATGGGACGCCGCTGTATGCCTACGACGCCGAGATGATCCGGCGAAGGTGCCGCGACCTCGCCGACTGGGACACCGTCCGCTTCGCCCAGAAAGCCTGCTCCAATATCGCGGTGCTCGACCTGGTTCGCCGTGAGGGGGTGGTCGTCGATGCGGTGAGCGGCGGGGAGATCGCCAGGGCGATCGCCGCCGGCTTTCCCGTCCACGCTACCGGTGGCGACTCGGGCCCGGGCGAACTCGCCGCGGAACACCCGATCGTCTACACCGCCGACATCTTCGATCGCGAAAGCCTCGAGGCGGTCGTGGCCCACGGGATCCATGTCAACTGCGGCTCGCCCGACATGCTCGACCAGCTTGCCGAGCGGGTGCCGGGATCGGCGGTGACCCTCCGGGTGAACCCCGGCTTCGGCCACGGCCACAGCCAAAAGACGAACACCGGTGGCGAGGGCTCCAAGCACGGCATCTGGCACGAGGATCTTCCCGACGTGCTGCGGAGGGCCGAATGGGCCGGGCTTTCCGTAAGCGGCCTGCACATGCACATCGGCAGCGGCTCTGACCTGGCCCATCTTGCGGAGGTGGCCGCTGCGATGGAGCGGCTGGCGATGGAGGTCGGCCGCTCGCTGACGACAATCTCCGCCGGCGGCGGGCTGCCGGTTCCCTACCGCCCCGAAGAAAGCCATGCCGACCTGGGCGGCTACTTCCGGCTCTGGGATGCCGCCCGCCGGCGGCTGGAGGATCGCTTCGGCCATCGGCTGCGGCTGGAGATCGAGCCGGGCCGGTATCTGACCGCCGAGGCCGGATCACTCATCACCGAGGTGCGGGCGATCAAGCGGATGGGCTCAAACCGCTATCTGCTCGTCGACGCCGGCTTCAACACCCTGGCCCGGCCCGTGCTCTACGGCTCATACCACCCGATGCGGGTCGTCACTGCCGCCGGCCGGCCGGCGGCGGGAGAGCCGAGCGAACTGGTGGTCGGCGGGCCGCTGTGCGAGTCGGGTGATATCTTCACCCAGGCCGAGGGGGGCTTCGTGGAGGGCCGGCCGCTGCCGCCGGCGTCGGTGGGCGACTTCCTGGTGATCGACGTGGCCGGGGCCTACGGCTTCGTGATGGCGAGCAACTACAATTCGAAGCCGCTGCCGGCCGAGGTGCTCATCGACGGCGGATCCGCCCGGCTCGTGCGGGCTCGGCAGACCCCCGAAGACCTGCTCCGCGGCGAGCGGGTCTGACGGCCCGTGGAAAAAGCCCTCCATGGTCCCCTGCCCGCGGAGGCGGCAATTGTGCCGGGGTTGACCGGCTGACTACCATGGAGTGGTCGTGAGGCCGCAGGTCAAGATTTCCCCCACCATCGACCGAGTGAAATCCCCATGGCAAAGCAAGGTCCCCGCAAAAAACTGCCCAAAGAACTGGCGGTCATCAACGCCGACAACTGCACAGGCTGCGAGGCCTGTCTGGAGGTCTGCCCGGTCGACTGCATCGAGAAGGTGCAGCAGTACGACCAGTTCCACAATCTCCAGAGTTGGTGCGAAATCGACCTCGAGCGGTGCGTGGGATGTGAGGTCTGCGTCCACATTCCCGGCAAGAAATCGAATCCCTACGACCTCAAGGTCTGCCCCTGGGACGCGATCGAGATGGTGCCCACCGAGGAGGTGGCCCAGGTGGTGGCCCAGGTGGGCGGGCCACCGGAATACGTGGAGGCGAACTGGGATCGGCTCGTGGGCACGGCCCAGCACCTCGCCGAACTGAAGGCCGGGGCCAGTTGACGCTCCGCGGATCCGCCGCTACAACGTGACAAATGTTCACGTTTGATGGTGACTGCGGAGACCTTCGATGCGACCCTCTCCCACCTCCAGCCCGGAGGAATCGCTGCTGGCGAGCCTGAGGCTTGCCGGCATTCACGGCATTGGGCCGGGGCTACGGCGGCTGCTCTTCGAGCGGTATGGCGATGCCGCAGGCATCCTGGCCGCCTCGGCCGACGAGCTGCGAAAGGTCGCCGGGATCGGGCCACGGCTGGCGGAGGCGATCGCCGGGAGTGACCCGACCGCCGCCCGCGAGCTGCTCTCGCTGTGCCGGGCGAGGGGCGTGGGGATTCTCCAGGAATCCGACGACACCTTTCCCGCGATCCTGCGACAGATTCCCGACCCCCCCGACCTGCTGTTTGTGAGGGGGAGCCTCGAGCCGGCCGACTCGCTGGCGGTGGCCGTGGTCGGCGCGCGGCATGCGACCGCCTACGGGCTGCGGGTGGCCCAGCGGCTCGGCGGATCGCTCGCCCGGGCCGGCTATACGGTCGTCAGCGGCCTCGCCCGCGGGATCGATTCAGCCGCCCACCAGGGTGCCCTCGAGGCGGGCGGGCGGACGATCGCCGTGCTCGGCAGCGGTGTGCTCGAAATCTACCCCCCGGAGCATGCCGACCTCGCAGAGCGAATCGAGGCCGCCGGGGCGGTGATCAGCGAGTCGCCGCCATTGGCGACCGCCTCGGCCGGAGCCTTTCCCAGGCGGAACAGAATCGTGTCGGGCCTCTCGCTTGGGGTCGTCGTGGTGGAGGCCTCGACCCGCTCCGGAGCCTTGATCACCGCGAGGCTGGCGAGCGAACAGGGCCGGGAGGTGTTTGCGGTCCCCGGCTCGATCGAGTCGCGGATGAGCCGGGGCTGCCACCGGCTGCTCAAGGATGGAGCCTGTCTCGTGGAGGGCGTGGACGACATCCTCGATGAACTCGGGCCACTTTTCGAGGCGACGGTTTCCCAGGATGGCTGCACGGTCCGCAGTCCGGCCGAGCTCCGACTCGGCGGAGTCGAGCGGAGGGTGCTCGAGGCAGTGGGCGAGGCCTCCGAGGGCAGATCGATCGACGAGGTGATCGAGTCGGCGGACCTGCCCGCGGCCAACGTGCTCGCCACGGTAAGCGTGCTCGAGTCGCGGCGGCTCGTACGGCGGCTGCCCGGCAACCGGCTCACCCGTCGGTAGAGCCGCTTTACCGAAACCGGCTGGCCGTCGACTCCGTCGCCCTGCCCTTTCCCGGCCTCCGGCCGGACAGCCTGCCCTTTCCCGGCCTCCGGCCGGACAGCTAGAATCGCAATATGTCAGGTCGCGTCTTCGCACCTGCCACATTCCGCCGCCCACCCTGTCGAGATCCAATGGATACCGCGCTTGTCACCCGCTCCGAAGCCATCCGGGCCCGCCTGCTGCAGCTGCGGGACTCCCTTTGACTACGAGGGACGCAAGCAGTCAGCCTCCGAGATCGAGGAGGCGATGGCCGAGGGTGACTTCTGGAACGACGGTGAGAAGGCCCAGGCCACCGTCGCCCGTCTCAAGGGGATCAACGCGATCCTCAAGCCGCTCGACGACGCGCTCAGCGTGAGCGGGGACCTCGAAGCCCTCGCCGAACTCGCCGCCGAGGATGCCTCGGTGGAGGCGGAACTTGCCGAGGAGACCGACCGCCTGGAGCGGCTGGTCAATTCCCTCGAAACCGCCTCCCTGCTCTCCGGGCCGCACGACGCCTCCGACGCGATTCTCTCGATCCATGCCCGTGACGGTGGCACCGACGCCAACGACTGGGCCGAGATGCTCCTGCGGATGTATTCGGCCTGGGCGTCAAAGCATGACTACGACGTGGAGCTTCTCGACCGGCAGGATGACGACGTGGCCGGCATCCAGCACGCCACGGTGGCGATCCGCGGCCCGCGTGCCTACGGCTATCTCAAGGGAGAAATGGGCATCCATCGGCTGGTGAGAATCAGCCCATTCAACGCCGAAGGCAAGCGGCAGACGAGCTTCGCGGCAGTTGACGTCGCGCCGGAAGTGGCCGAGGACGACACCGAGATCGAACTCGACGACGAGGAGATCCGCGAGGATGTCTTCCGGGCCAGCGGAGCCGGCGGGCAGCATGTCAACAAGACCTCCAGCGCCATTCGGCTGACTCACCTTCCCACCGGGATCGTGGTGCAGTGCCAGAACGAACGCAGCCAGCACAAAAATCGGGCGAACGCACGCAAGATGCTGCGGGCCAGGCTCGTCCGGCTCGAGGACGAGAAGCGGGAGGCGGAACAACTCGCCCGCTACAAGCAGCAGCCCAAGACCGGCTTCGGATCCCAGATCCGCAACTACTTCCTGCATCCCGACCAGCGGGTCAAGGACCAGCGAACCGGTCACGTGGTCGGCAACTTCCAGAGTGTTCTCGACGGTGACCTCGACGGCTTTCTCGACTCCTACCTGAAGTGGCGGGCGAGCGACGCAGCCCCGGCCGGAGGCGAAGAGTGAGCCCGGCATGCGGGGTCCCGGGCCGCCTGGCTGGACGCGGGGGACGGCGTGCGTCATAGTTGCCGGCTCGAGCATCGCGGTACATCATTCCCCACAAGGCATTCCATGGCGGAGAAAGAAGAGGCACTCGAGGTCGAGGGCGTGGTCACCCAGGCCCTGGCAAACACCCGATTCCGCGTGCAGATCACCGGAGGCCACATCGTCAATGCCCATGTCGCCGGCAAGATGAGGAAAAACTTCATCCGCATCGTGCCGGGCGACAAGGTGAAGGTCGAGCTTTCCCCCTACGACCTCACCAAGGGTCGCATCACGTACCGGGAGCGGTAGGATCTTCGCCGCCCGGCTCGGCGGATGTCTCAGGCGGCTTCTCGGATGACTCGGCCTGCGAATCGGCAGGCGTGCTGTCGGCCTGCTCGCGGGCGGTGAAGAACTGCTTGAGATCACCGAAGGTCCGCAGTGGCTCCCGTCCCTCCCGCATCGCCTCGGAGATCGGAGGCAACGGCTTGGCCGGAGCCTGCCGGCGGACACGCCCGTCGCGTCCTCCTTTGCGGCGGCTGCCACTCTCGACCCGGCGGGTCCTGTTTTTCCGATCGGCTCGGGCCGGCCGTTCAGCCCGCTTCGCCCTGCTCGACTCCCGGCCGGCCGGTCGCGCCGGCGACGGCGAGCCCGGCGGAATCATGGTAAGGGCCACCCGCCGACGTGCCTTGTCGAGTTCGAGCACCCACACCCGCACCACCTCACCGACAGAAACAACGTGGTGGGGATCGCGGACGAAACGGGAGGAGAGCTGACTGATGTGCACCAGGCCACCGTCATGCAGACCGATGTCGACGAAAGCCCCGAAGTCAACGACGTTGAGGACCGATCCCATCAACTCCATGCCCACTTCGAGGTCCTCGAGTTTGAGAACCCCTTTCTTGAAGAATGGCCGGGGCAGGTCGTCGCGGGGATCCCGCCCGGGACGCAGAAGCTGCTCGATGATGTCTTCCAGCAGGAGTCTGCCGATTCCCAACTCCCCCGCCATGCCGTCGAGATCGAGCGAGGCGGCCCGCTCGGCGAGCGAGTCGACCGGTGACCGGGCGGCCAGGGCCTGCGGCGATGCCCCAAGCCGCTCGAGCACCTTCTCGGCGATCGGGTAACTCTCCGGATGGATCCATGTGGCGTCCAGCGGGTTTTCGCCGCCGGTGATCTTGAGGAATCCCGCCGCCTGCACGTAGGCCGATTCTCCAAAGCCTGGCACCTGTAACAGCTGCCCCCGCGAGGCAAAGGGCCCGTGCTCCGCCCGCCACTGGCCAATCCCGCGAGCGATCGACTGATTGAGGCCCGAGACATACCGCAGCAGCGAGGGGCTGGCGGTGTTGAGATCGACGCCGACGTAGTTCACGCAACTCTCCACGACCGCGTCGAGGGAAGCGTGCAGGTGCCGGGCCTTGACATCGTGCTGGTAGAGGCCGACCCCGATGCTCGCCGGATCGATCTTGACCAGTTCGCTCAGCGGATCCTGCAGCCGGCGGCCGATCGAGATCGCGCTGCGGATCGAGGCATCGTGGTCGGGAAACTCCTCCCGGGCCTGGGGACTGGTCGAGTAGACACTTGCCCCCGCCTCATTGACGACCACGTAGGCCAGCCCCCGCTCGGACAATCGGCCTGCCACCAGACCCGCCACGAGTGATTCCGTTTCCCGCCCGGCGGTTCCGTTGCCGACGGCAATCACCTTCACGTCATGGGCTTCGACGAGAGCGACGATCTTCTCCTCCGCCTCAGCCCGCCGCTCCGGCTTACCCACCACGTGCAGCACGGCATGGTCGAGAGGATTGCCGCAGCCGTCGAGCACGACCAGCTTGCAGCCACTCTTGAAGCCCGGGTCGATCGCCAACACGCATCCACAGCAGGCGGGCGGCTGCAGGAAGAGGTTGCGGAGGTTGCGAGCGAAGACCTCCACGGCATGACCCTCGCACTGCTCGGTGAGTTCACGGCGAAGCTCCCGCTCGAGGCTCGGCTGGATCAGCCTGGAGATTGCGTCCTTCACGCACCCCCTCAGGAAGTCACCATGGGGATGCTCCGATGGAACAAGCAGCGTTTCCGCCTCCGCCTGGAACTCGTCGGCCGGCACGTCGATCCGCACCTTCAGCACGCGGGCTCGTTCGCCGCGGTTGATCGCGAGCATCCGGTGGGCCGGCACCCGGCGGGCCTGTTCGGCGTAGTTGAAATAATCGCGGTATCGCTTTTCGTCCTTCGAGAGCGGCTTACCCTCCCCCTCGACACGTTGGCTGCAGAGCCTGCCCTTCGACTGCATGATGCCCCGCAGGCGGCGGCGGACGTCCGCTCGGGCGTTGAAGGTCTCGGCGATGATGTGCCCCACCCCGAGGAGCACGTCGGCGACCGACGCCACCCCGCTGTCAGGGTCGAGGAAATCGGCCGCCCGCTGGTCGAGATCCATCGCCGCCTTCTCAGCAGCGAGAATCTCACGGGCGAGCGGCTCGAGCCGCCGCTGCTTGGCCTTCTCCGCGAGGCTCTGCTTCTTCGGCTTGTAGGGGAGATAGAGATCTTCAAGTTCCTTGGTGGCACGGGCAGACCGCACGGCGGCGGCCAGCTCGGCCGTGAGCTTTCCCTGCCCTTCGATCGTTCGCAGCACGGTCTGCTTGCGTTCGGCGAGCTGGCGTGCCCGAGCGATACCCGCGGCCACCCGGCGAACCGCCACCTCGTCGAATCCCCCCGTCTGGTCGCGTCGATAGCGACTGATGAAAGGCACGGTGTTGCCTTCATCGAGCAGAGTGATCGTGGCCTCGACGCCGTTCGCCGGCAGTCCCAGGTCGGCTGCAAGCCGCGGGAGATCGATCGGCACGGACCCGGCCGCAGCGGCGGCATCCGCCGGTGCATTGACGAATCTGGAAGCCATCCGGCACGCGGCCACCGACGCTCACCCCCGCCCGCCCCACCGAACGGACCGGGAACCTGCGTCTGTGGCCGAACTCCTTCGTGTGGTGCCCGGGGTTTTCCCGGGGGCGAACGGTATGGCCCGGGAGGATCGCGGGTGGCAATCGCACACCCACAGCCGCTCGTGAATCTAGGGTCGCCGCCGAGCGGATGTCAAACGGGGCGAACAGGCCAAGCAGGGTCTGCCGGGCGACGGGCCCGAGGGCACCAGTCGACCTTGCGGCTTCAGCGGAAGTTTTCTATTTCCCCATACCTTCCCCGGCGGACGACCCGCCGCCGGCCGCGGTGACGATCGACTTCAGCAGGTGCACCGATCGTGACGATCAAGCATGGAATACGACCGTCGGCTGGAGTCACCAGTCCCGTCACCCGCGGAACCACCCTGGAGCCGTTCGCCATGATTCGCCCCACGCCCCACGACGCAACGCCGACCGATCGCACGCCCGCCAACGATCAGACAAAAGACCCTGCCGCGTCCCGCGAGGTCGAACTGCTTTCCGGCGTGGGACTGCTCGCCCTCGACAGGCAGTATGCCCAGCTCAAGGACGAACTCCAGGCTGCGGTCCTGCGTGTTTGTGAGTCCGGACGTTTCGTGCTCGGGCCTGACGTGGCCGAACTGGAGGCTGAGCTGGCGCGGATGCTCGGCGTGCCACACGTGATTGGCTGTGCCTCCGGCAGCGACGCTCTCCTCTTGGCCCTGATGGCTTTGGGAATCGGTCGCGACGACGAGGTGCTTCTGCCAAGCTACACCTTTTTCGCCACCGCCAGCGCCGTGACCCGGCTCGGGGCGTTGCCGGTGTTTGTCGACATCGACCCGGCAACGTTCCTGATCGACCCGGCCGATCTCGAACGCAAGATCACGCCCCGCAGCAAGGCCGTGATCCCGGTGCATCTCTTCGGCCGCACCGCCGACCTCGACGCGATCGAGCCGATCACGAGGCGGCATGGGCTTCCGATCGTCGAGGATGCCGCCCAGTCGATTCTCTCCACCTGGCACGGTCGCTGCTCCGGCGGACTTGGCGACGTAGGCTGCTTCAGCTTCTATCCCACCAAGAATCTCGGCGGGTTTGGCGACGGCGGATTTCTCACCACCATCCGCGACGATCTCGCCGAATCGCTGCGTCTCCTGCGAGTGCACGGCATGGAGCCCCGCTACTACCACAAGGTGGTGGGCATCAATAGCCGCCTCGACTCGATCCAGGCCGCGGTGCTCCGCGTCAAACTGCCGCACCTCGACCTCTGGACAACACGCCGCCAGGCCAATGCCGCGACCTATGTCGATCTCTTCGCACGCAGCGGGCTCGAGGGACGGGTGGTGCTGCCCTCCGACGAGCCGCGGGGCCGGCATGTCTGGAACCAGTTTGTGATCCGAGTGACCGGCGGCCGACGGGACGAACTGCGAACGTTCCTGCGGGAAGCGGGCGTGGCCACCGAGATCTACTATCCGGTGCCCCTGCACCTGCAGGAGTGTTTTGCCTGGGTCGGCTGCGGGGAGGGTTCGCTGCCCGCAACGGAGCAGGCGGCCCGGGAAACCCTCGCCCTGCCAATCTTTCCGGAACTGACCTTTGCCGAGCAGTACACCGTGGTCGCGAGGATTGCCGAATTTTTCTCAGTTGCTCCTGCCCCGCCCCGGCCGGCTGAAGAACCGGCCACGCTCGGCGCACCGCCGATGGAGGGGCCCCACTTCCTGCGGCGGATCCACGCCGTGGGCCGCGCCGACGAGGTGCGGTGCTAGCCTGTGCACCGGCCGGTTGCGGCTCGCGTAGGCCGGTGCGGCTCGCACCGGCTGCCGGTTGCAGCGCAACCGGCCTACGATTGTACCTCGCCGCGGTCGTCACCCCGACCGGGACGGCAGACAATAAAGCAGCCCAGGCCCACGATCAGGCCCACCAGCAGATAGGCAATCAGCAGTCGCATCGATTCATAGCCTCACCGGCAGGATCCCCCGGCCTCACGATTGGCCGGGAAAACGCGACCGAGCCCCGGGTGCGGGCAGCCGGCCGGGCGGGTAGGCTGGCGGCCACGGCCCGCGATCCGCCCATCGTATTCCATCACACCCGGCATCCGAAACACCCCGCAGGAAGGGACCCTTTCCGAGATGGCGAAAAAGTCCAAACCCGCCTCGGCGTCATCGAAAACCAAGCTGCCGCCGGTCGATGCCAAGACCCGAAAGCTGATCACCCAACTCGCTGACGGCGTGGTCACCGCGGCCGAGAGGCGACGCGATCCCCACCTCGACATCCCGGCCCGCAGCCTCTCCAACGTCCGCTTCAACAAGTCGAAGCGGATCATCGAGATGGGTTCGGCCAAGAACTGCCGACAGCTGTTCAATCTCTCTCAGGCCAAGAGTTACATGCAGACCCTGCTGGTGGCCAGTGGCTGCAAGCAGCTTATCGACCAGCAGAAGACCACCAGCATCCGAGGTCTCTACTACCTCCTCAAGCACACCATCGAGGGCACCCGGGAGGAGACGTTTGCCACCCAGGACGAATGCGACCCGATGATCGAGGACCTCGAGGTCACCCTCGAGAGCCTGCGCGAGGAGCTGCATGTCTACGCCAGCAACCGCGGCGGGATGGTGGGTCCGATCGTGCTCGAGGATTCCGGTGATGAGATCGACTGCTCCAGGATGGGCTCCGGCGGTTACAGCATCCCGTCGATCGTTGAAGCCGACGTGATCCGCTTCAAGAAATGTGATGCGAAATTCATCCTCCATGTCGAAAAAGACACCGTCTGGCGGCGATTCAACGAAGACAAGTTTTGGCGGAATCACAACTGCCTGCTGACCCACGGCGGCGGGCAGCCGCCCCGTGGCGTACGGCGGCTGCTCAACAGGCTGCACCGGGAGCTGAAACTCCCGGTGTATTGCCTGCTCGACAACGATCCCTGGGGCTACTACATCTACTCGGTGCTCAAGCAGGGTTCGATCAACCTGGCCTACGAATCGAAGCGGATGGCGATTCCGGAGGCCAAGTTCCTGGGACTGCGAAGCCGCGACTACGACCGCTGCAAACTCAGCCCGAGCGTACAGATCGCGCTTGCGGAATCAGACATCAAGCGTGCCCGCCAGATCGCGGCCTACCCCTGGTTTGCGGCCAAGAAGGCCTGGCAGAAGGAGATTCAGCAGATGCTCACCAACGGCTTCAAGCTCGAGGTCGAGGCCCTGATCTCCAAGGACATCAGCTACGTCACCGAGGTCTATACGCCGGAGCGACTTGCCGCGGGCGACTGGCTTGACTGAGCCGGCGATCAGCCTTCAGACGATTTCGCGATCAGTTCGAGCAATTCGCCAATCGAGCGGTGGGCCTCGATCGGGTGCCGCAACGGACGTTCCACCCGAATCCGGTAATGATTCTGCCGGCCCACCTTGCGACGTTCGATGAAGCCACCCTCCTCGAGGTCGGCAATGATCCGCTGAACGGCCCGCTCGGTGATCCCGACTCTGACAGCCACTTCCCGCAACACCATCGACGGGTTGTCGGCCAATACGATCAGGACATGCGAGTGATTCGTGAGAAAGGTCCAGCGGGCGGATTGATCCGGTCGTACTTTCAGCCCCGCCAGGCGAACGGCCGCGGTTGGACGAGAACGCGAGGCCCTGGCGGCCTTCACGGTGCGGCGGCGGGAGGCGGTCGTTCCTCGAATCGACATGCCCGGGAGTGTATCCGGTCTGCTCGGAAGCTGCCTGCTCCCCGCGGCCTCGGGGGCGTGCGAGGCAATCAGCGTGGACAACCCCTTGCCGGACTTTCCATCCCCCGACGCGTTATTGCCGAAAAATTTGTCGTAGGGTAGGATCGGCCGCCCGCGCCGCATTCATATGGAAGGAGATTCCCACGCCTGCGACTTCTCTGGCCTATCCGGCGATTGTGGCGATTCCGCCCCTCCTGCTGCTGGCTCTGGGCCTCGTGCCAGCTCGACTTGCCGACCGCCACCCAGCCCTCATGCGGCTGGCCGCCCGTGGCCTGTGTACCGTCGCCTTCCTGGCCGCGGTCATGGCGGCAATCTGGCTGGTCGTTGAAGGCCCGATCGACGTGGCCCTGTTCACTCCAGGCGGCCCGCTCTCGCTGAACTTCGGCGTCTACTTCGACAGTCTCGCCGGGGTGATGCTTTTGCTGACAAGTTTTATCGGGATGGTGATCGCCCGCTTCTCGGCCCGTTACCTCGAACGGGAATCGACCGAGGGACGCTTCCTGAAGTGGATGAGTCTGACCCTCGGTGCGGTATTGATGCTGGTGGTGTCGAGAAATCTCGTGATGTTCACTGCCGCCTGGATGCTCACGAGTTTTGGCCTGCATCAACTGCTGACCCACTACAAAGAGCGGCCTTGGGCTCTCTGGGCAGCCCGCAAAAAGTTCATCATCAGCCGCTTGGGCGACCTGATGCTCCTCGCAGGCCTGGCTGCCATTTTCATGAGCTTCGGGAGCTTCGACTATGGCGAGGTCTTTGCCGAGGCCCGCCTGCTCCAGCAGAAAACGGGTGACGGATCGTTCCTGGTCCCCCTGATCGGAACCCTCTTGGTGCTCGGGGCGATGACCAAGTCAGCACAGTTTCCTTTTCATAGCTGGCTGCCCGACACCATGGAGGCACCCACTCCGGTCTCCGCCCTGATGCACGCGGGAATCATCAATGCCGGAGGGTTTCTCGTGATCCGCATGAGCCCCCTGATCTCGCTCTCGCCGATCTCGCTGGGCGTCCTGGCGGCAGTCGGATCGTTTACGGCGTTGTTTGCGGGGATCGTGATGCTGACCCAAACAAGCATCAAGCGGTCGCTCGCCTTCTCCACGATTGCTCAGATGGGGTTCATGATGCTGCAATGCGGGCTCGGCGGCTTTTCAGCAGCCCTGCTGCACATCGTGGCCCATTCGCTCTACAAAGCCCACGCCTTCCTCGCCTCCGGGAGCGTGATCGCGGCAGCCGCCCGCCGGCGATCCGGCCGCCCGATCGAGATCCACGGGATGCCCGGACTGCTCGGTCTCGCACCGGCCGTGGCTGCGGCGATCGCCCTGGTGGCGGCCGGGGCCACGGCAGTCGGCATCACCCTGACCGAGAAGCCAGGCGGGCTGGTGCTGGCGATGGTCATGACCGTGGCGATCACCCACCTGGTCTGGCATGCACTGGCAAGCGGCTCTTGGAGGCTGGGCGGGCTGGGCCTCGTCGGCGGGGGAATCGTGAGCATCTGCTACTTCCTGGCCTTCACCGGCACCGACCGTCTGCTGGCAGCATCGGCTTCCCATCAGCTCGTTGCGGAGACGCCGCTGGGGATGGCGGTCAGCATTTTTGTCACCCTTGGATTTCTCGGCGTGTTCGTGCTGCAGTCTGCAGCGGAGATCTTCGCCGGCGTGCCCTGGATTCGCAGTCTCCACGTGCATGCCAGCAATGGCTTCTACTTCGACATCCCCGCTCGCCGGCTGACCGCCCGAATCTACGGGCACTCCGTCGCCGTACCCTGAGAATTCGGCCCCGCGGCCCCTTCACTCTTTCCCTGCGACAAAATGAAGTGATGAAGACGGCCATCGAAAACCTTTCGGCCGGCTCGCCTGCGGCAATCTCATGGGATGCGATCCTGGAGCCTGCATTGGCGGTGATCCCGCCGCTGTGGCCGCTGGAGGACTATGTGGCGGTGAACCCCTTCCTGGGCCTGGCAGACCGTCAGTTCCTCGAGGTGGAACGGCTCTTCACGGGCCTCCGCAACTGCGAACTGCTGCCATCGTTTGACCAGCTGCATCGGCTCCGCGATGAGGGCGGCATTCGCGACGACGACCTTGCGGAGGCTCACGCGGAGTGCCTTGACCACGCCGCGACCCTCTTTGCCGGAACCACGCCCGAGGGCCTGCTCACCGAAGGTCGCACTGCTGCCGATCGGCGGCGTGTCCTGACGGCCGCCGAACTGGCGGATCGGAAGCTTGGTAGCAACTGGAGCAGCCACATCATCAACGACATTTCTCGGCACTGTGGCTCCCACTATGACTCTGGGCAGGCAGCCTGGCCGAGCCCCTTCAAGGACCTGCCGCTCTATGCAGCCTGGCAAGAGTCGGCATGCATCAGCCGTCGCATGGACGGCCTGGGAATCGATGGCTACCGCCGGCTGGTGGCCGGGCTTCCCAAAACCCCGGCAGAGGCGATTTTTCAGCTGCTTAAACGGATCGGCATCCCGCAGCCGGCCTGGCAAGCCTTTCTGATCTGCCAGTTGTTTTCGGTGGCCGGCTGGGCCTCCTATCTGAAGTATCTCGGTGGTGGAGCCGCCAGCGAAGGACGCAACGACGAGGATCTGATTGGCCTGCTGGCGATCCGCCTGGCTTACGATGTCGCCTTGCTCGAATCCCTTGCAGGCACCCCGCAGGCCATCAAGCCGACGGACCTCGTCCCGGAAGATGACCCCTCCGGATTGGCAGCCGTCGATGGTGGCGTGCTGGCTCGCTACCTCTTGCAGGTCGCAGCGGAGCGGGCTCATCGCCGCAGGCTGTTGGAGGCCCTGCCGACGACGACGCCGGCAGCACGCAAGGCCCGCCCCACCCTGCAGATGATCTTCTGCATCGATGTCCGCAGCGAGGTTTTTCGGCGGCAGCTCGAGAGCCAGAGCGAAGCGGTGGAGACCTTCGGCTTTGCAGGGTTCTTCGGGATGCCGATGGAATATGTGCCGCTGGGATCCGACCACGGCCCGGCCCAATGCCCGGTACTGCTCGAGCCCGCCTTCCGGGTTCGCGAGAGCCTCGGCGACGATTCGTCCGCGAATTCCTCGGCGATCGACCACCGAATCCTGCTGCGAACCGGCCGCAAGATCTGGAAGGCCTTCCAGACTTCCGCCATCTCCTGCTTCTCATTCGTGGAGTCGCTCGGCCTGGCCTACCTGCCCAAGTTGCTGACCGACTCGCTGCACTGGACATCGCCGGTCGCCTCCGCGGAGTACGACGGGATTCCCCCGTCTCACAAGGACCAGCTCGGGCCCGACTTCGATCATGGCAGCGACCCGCTGCCGCTCCAGCAGCGGCTCGCGCTGGCGGAGGGGATGCTCCGCAATCTCGGGCTGACCTCGGGATTCGCCAGAATCGTGGTGGTCTGCGGGCATGCCGCCGAAACGGTCAACAACCCCTACCAGGCGGGCCTCGACTGCGGCGCCTGCGGCGGACACTCAGGCGAGCCCAACGCCCGGGTTGCCGCGGCACTGCTCAACGATCCCGACGTGCGGGCCGGCCTGGCAGAAGGGGGAATCCGGGTACCTGATGACAGCCGCTTCGTCCCCGCGGTGCACAACACCACCACCGACGAGATCCGCTTTTTCGATACCGGCCACCTGCCTGCCTCCCATGCAGCCGACTTCGAGCAGGCGCGTCGCTGGACCACCGCCGCCGGGGCTGGAACCCGGGCCGAACGTGGCCTCCGGATGGGCGGGGTCTCGTCGGCCGACATCTTCCGGCGGGCCTGCGACTGGTCGGAGGTGCGTCCGGAATGGGGGCTCGCCGGAAATGCGGCCTTCATCGTCGCCCCGCGGTCCCTGACCGACAGCATCGATCTTGGTGGCCGTGCCTTCATGCACAGCTACGACCACCGCAATGATCCGGAGTTCAAGGTGCTCGAGCTGATCATGACCGCGCCGATGGTCGTGGCCAGCTGGATCAATCTGCAGTACTACGCCTCGTCGGTTGACAACCTGGCCTTTGGCAGCGGCAACAAACTGATCCACAACGTCGTCGGCCAACTGGGGATGCTCGAGGGCAACGGGGGTGACCTGCGAACCGGCCTGCCATGGCAGTCGGTCCACGACGGCATCCGGCTGCAGCACGAGCCCCTCCGGCTGATGGTGCTCATCGAGGCTCCTCGAGAGGCGGTCGCTGAGATCCTCGCCCGCCATCCGGGGGTAGCTGACCTGGTGAGCAACGGCTGGATCACGCTCGTGGTGCGGGAGGGAAGCAGCCACTATCGCTGGACTCACTCCCGTCAATGGAGACCGGAGCCGACGGCGGCCTGAGATTCACGCCCCCGGTGCAACCCGGAAAATCTCCCTGTCGCCCTGCGGGAAGATGCTGGCGGGCGGGCAGTTGTTGCCCTATCATGAGGACGCTACGCGATCCGTTCGGCAGGCTCCCGAGGCTGCACGAGCAACCGGTTTTGCGGCGGGATGACGCCCGCTGGGAGGGTCGCCGGCGGATCGATTTTCCAGACCTGCGGTTTTCCTGCCGCCCTTGCAAAGGAACCAGTCATGGCTGACAGCCCAACGCCGGTGGACACGCCGTGGTTCGACGAGACCTCCGAGTCCCCGTTGCTCGCCGAGCATGCCCGCAAGCTTTCCTCCTTCCTCGAGGCGGTCGCGGACGGGAAGGTCGATATTGCGGAACTCGAGGGCCAGGAGAAACGCGTCGTCGAACTGATGCGGCAGCTCGAGCCGATGCTCACGCCCGAGCTGCATGCCAAGGTGACCGAACTGCTCTGCGAGGTCACCGCCTACGACATGATGAACACCTTCTACATGGCCTCGAAGTCGAGGATGTCGGTACAGTTCGAGGGCTGAGGAATCGCCGCATCCTGCGGCGGCAGACCTGTTCCACAGTCTGTCAGCCGAGGAGGCTGCGGAGTTCGGCCAGCCGCTCCTGAATCGCCGTACGACCACCGGGATGATCGACCCGCCGCAGCCAACGCTCGGGGAGAAACCCGCGATCGGTGCACTCGAGCACTGCGGCAATCTCCTGCATCTCCTTCTCGAGACCCTCGGTGGAGGGCAGAAAGCCGGCGAGGGCCCCGGCGAGGTCCGCCTGGCTGATTTCGTCGGCCGGTGGCCGACCCTCCGCGGCGGCCCGCTCGAGCCCCACCCGGCGGGCCGCAAGCAGGATGCTCTCGATATCGGCCCCGGAGAGTCCGTCGGGCGGAATCAAATCGAGCGGTGGATCGCCTGCGAGCCGCAACCGGTTCTTGGCGGCCAAAGCCCGAAACATCGCCGTCAGTTCCTCGGGGCCCTCGGGATAGAACAGCGGGATGTGCACCTCCGCCCTGCCCTGCCGCTTGAGGTCGATCGGCAGCAGATCGGG
>Ga0180436_10001809_pt1 | contig 20697 bp, 25 predicted proteins | sample SS_ome_2_FD_132434 | JGI IMG/M metagenome (GOLD analysis project Ga0180436, IMG submission 132434) | Hypersaline lake sediment archaeal communities from the Salton Sea, California, USA - SS_3_S_2 metaG | ecosystem: Environmental > Aquatic > Non-marine Saline and Alkaline > Hypersaline >...
CCCCCCCCCTCTTCGCCTCCACCGAATCCCACCAAGCCCGGCCAAAGCGGGGGGGTGGCTTTCTGGACGCTTACGTCAGACACGCTCGGAATCCATGTCAAAGCGAATCGGTATACCGTTTCGCTGTTTTCAACGAGTCGTCCGGCATGGTGAATTGCTCCACCATGTCGCCGATCGGCCCGCATGGCCCGGCAAACTGACGGCCGGGATGAAGCGGGGCGCCCGCCTCGTGCTCAGCGAAGTTAGGGAGGGCGCTCTGCCCAGGCCCGCCCGAAGCGATGAAGATCCCGCGGACGCGGATCATCGACATGGCGACCAGGGCAGGCCTGACTGAACGGCGCCCCTCAGTCCTCGGCAAAAATGGCCTCGGCGCGAAAGACGAGGCCGGGAAACAACTCCGATTCGAACCGGGCCGTATCGCCATGGGTGCGTTGAGGCGTCTCGCGGTTTTCCTTGAGCCGGTAGACTTCGATCCGGCGGGCGTCCGGTTCGATGATCCAGAGTTCCTCGACTCCGGTGCGGGCGTAGATCTCGCGTTTGACCCCAAGGTCCAGTTCGCTGGTGGCCGGGGACAGGATTTCGACCACGAGATCGGGAGCGCCGCGCATGCCTTGCTCGGTCAAGAGCGACTTGTGTTCGTTCCTGATGAAACAGATATCCGGCTGGTAGACGTTCAGATCCGTCAACTGCACGTCGAACGGCGCATCGTAGATCACCCCGATGGGATGCTCGCGGAGGTAGTTGAGCAGGATTTCCTCGATGTTTCGAGAGACGGTCTGGTGAAAACGGTTCGGAGCGGGCGCCATGTGCAATTCTCCTTCGACCAATTGATAACGCGGACCATGCTCCGGCAGGGAGTAGTAATCGTGGTAAGTGAACGGTCTGGATGTGACCAGCTTGGGCATGAAAGCAATCTGGGCCGGGAACCTCGGGAAATCAAGCGTTCGTCGGCGTCTCCTCACAAACCGTCCACAAACCGGGAAGAGGCCACGGGCCCCCTCGACCCCAGCGCCAAAGGCCTTGCCGGCCGCGCCGCAATGTCTCACTTCTCTTCGGCGCCGGGGTTGTGGGCGTGGATTGCCGGGCGCACGCCTCTCCTCGCTTGCCTTCGAGGGTCTCCCATTCCTCGATCTCCTCGAAACGCTGCCCGGACAGCACCGCCGCCAAGGCGCGCATGCCCTCCTGCACTTCGGCGGTCAACCCCTCGCCGTCCGCGAGAATGGCCGGCTGGATGCCGATGAACAGGATCTCACCGGTCACGCAGGGTGTCAGAAAGTCGATGAGCACCGAGAGCGGGAGCGCGTGGGTGCCGGCGCCGGTGTCCGCGATGCGTTCCGGCGGCACGCGCCGGAACGCTCCAGGCGCCATGCCCAACTCCGCGGCATCCACCAGGACGAGGCGGTGCGGGGCGTGCCGCCGGACCACCGAGGTGAAGTTCTCCGGCGCCGTCGAACAGGCCAGGGCGATCCAGCCGGGGGCCTCGAAATGGCGGGCGAGGCAGGTGCCCACCCCGTCATCGCACCGGTTCTCATTTCCGATGCCCATGAGGATGTTGGGGGAGGGGGAGGTCATCGGTCGGCAGTTGTCCGGGTCATTTCACGGCGACTGCCTCGGTTGGCTCGTCGTCCTGGCAGATGCCGGCGAGTTCGCAAAGGACCGCGTCGCCCTCGATGATCATGTCGGGGGCATAGCGATCGCGGGTGGCCGTGAGGAACTCGTTGCCCATGACGAGCGAACTCTTGCCGCACACCTCGGTGCACTGGCCGCACTGGATGCAGTGTCCCGCATAGACGGTGATGCACTTCAGCTCCTTGTGCACCTCGATGGCGTTGGCGGGGCACACCCGCGCGCACAGCGAGCAGCCGGTGCAATCCGCGGCCTCGTATTCGATCTTTCCCTTGAATCCCTGAGGCGTCCCGACCGGCGCCACCATGTGCGCCTTGCCCTCGGCCACCAGTTGCAGGAACTCGGTCACAGACCGCGGAAGGTGGCGTGCCGGGAACGGGTTGGTGGCCGGCTTGCTGAAGAGCTGGCGCATCATGCGGGCGACCATCGGTAAACGGAACATGGGGATTCTCCTTTTGTTGGTGCGGAATGATTGTCTTGTGGTGTCGGTTCTGTTGCCTCTAGCCGCCCGTGCGGATGGCGTGGTCGAACATGACGAGCAGCAGGCCGAGGCCGGTCAGGGCGCCGCCGATCTTCCAGTACACTTCGACCACCTGGTTGATGCGAAACCGTGCCATGGCGGCGCGCATCAGGACGATCGACAGAAACATGACGATAAAGAACTTGGCCGCGAAAAACGCGGCGTCAACCACGGCGCCCGCCACGCCGTTCAGTGCGAGGGCGGGGGAGAGGTTGTAGGGGACGAAGAGGGCGACCGTCAGCGCCGTCATGGCAATCATGCGGGCCCCGAGGGAGAGGTGGAACAGCGCAAGGTTGCGGCCCGAGTATTCGACCAGCAGGCCCTCCGCCAGTTCGGACTTCGCCTCCGGCGCGTCGAACGGCACCTTGCCCAGCTCGGCGGGCGTCACCAGCACAAGGGCCAGCAACAAGAGAAAAAACCCGCCCCAGCCGAACGGCCCGCAGGCGTTCCAGACCGGGTTCGCCGTGACCGCCGCAAGCGAGAAGGGTTCGGCCACCCCGATGGCGCCGAGCTTCCATGCGATCGCCACCACCACCGCGCCCAGCGGCAGCTCGTAGGCGATCATGGTGACCATCTCGCGCTGGGCGCCGACCGTGGCGTAGGGCGAGCCCGACGCGAACCCGCCGAACACCAACGCCAGGGCGGGCATCGCCAGCAGATACATCACGAGGATCAAGTCCCCGTACCCTTCGAGCACCGGGTCCTGCCCGAAGAGCGGAAGGTACAACAGGAGGGTGACGACCGCGGCAAAGGAGACCACCGGCGCGGCGTTGAAGATCGGCGCGACCGCATGCTCCGGCACCACGTTCTCCTTGCCCATCAGTTTCAGGAAGTCCCAGTAAGGCTGGCGAATGGGCGGCCCGATCCGCGCCTGCATCAGCGCCACGAGCTTGCGGTCGATGCCCTGCACGAGAAAGCCGCCGAAGGCCCCGAGCGCCGCCATGCCGGCCACGCCGGCAAGGATCTTGATCCACAGGATGTCCATCAGGGTGCCCCTCCGCTGCGCAGCGCCTCGGTCTTCCGGCGCGAGAGGCGCCGCAATTGCTCGTTCGTCAGGATGGAGGTTTTGCCGTCGCCGATGAGCGCGACGCGGTCGGTGCAGGAGATGCACGGGTCCACCGAGGCGACCACGATCGGGATGTCGGCGATCTGCTGGCCCTTCAGCATCGTTTGCCACGACATCAGGTTGCTATAGGTGGAGGCCTTCACCTTCCACGCCTCGGCCTCCTCCTTGTTCTTGGCCAGCTTCACGTAGTGAAACACCTCCCCGCGCGGCGCCTCGTGCCTGCCCACGCCCTCCCCTTCGGCCTTCTTGACGTGGTTCAGCAACAGGAACAGCTTCTTGAAGGCATTGATCGGTCCGTCGGGCATCTTGTCGATGCACTCGCGGATGATCTGCGTTGCCGCCTTGACCTCGAGCAACCGCACGATGATGCGGTCGTAGACGTCGCCATGGACTTCCCCGCCCAGGGCCTCGGGCGTGACGGCCTTGAAATCGAGGTCGCCGTAGGCGCAATACGGGTGGTCCTGCCGGACGTCGGTGGGGATGCCGGAGGCGCGAATGGTGGGGCCGACGGTGCAGAGCCGCATCGCGTCCCCGCGCGAGAGCACGCCGGTGTCGCGGCAGCGCGTTTTCATCACGCTGTCGTCGAGGAACATCTCCAGAAGGTCGTCGAAAAGGCCCGTGTAGTAATCCATCGACTCGAAGATGCGCTCGTGTTGCGCCGGCTCGATGTCGCGGCGCATGCCGCCGACTTGGAGGGTGCCGTAATTGACACGGTTGCCCGAAAGGTATTCGAGCAGGTCCATGACGTTCTCGCGCACCTCCCATGCCTTGTAGAAGAGCGTGTCGAACCCGAGTTCCAGGGCGGCCACCCCGGCCCACAGCAGGTGGGAGTGGATGCGCTCGAGTTCCCCGTAGATGGTGCGCAGGTAGTCGGCCCGCGGCGGCACCTCGATGCCGGCCGCCTGCTCGACGGCCCGGCAGTACGACAACGAGTGCGAAACGCCACAGATGCCGCAGATGCGCTCCGCGGTGTGGATGATCTGCACGCAGTTGCGCCGCATGCCCATCCACTCGATGCCGCGATGGGCGTGGCCCGGCGCGAAATCGACGTCCACCACCGTCTCGCCCTCGATCTCGAAGAGGAACTTGATGGGCTCCTTGAGGGCGGGATGCACCGGCCCGATCACGGTCCGGATCCGCGATCCGGCGGGAGCAGTGGGCGGGTTGAATTCCTTGCGCGCAATCATGATGCCTCGTTTGGTTGCTGCGGTTGCTGCGGTTGCTGCGGCGCCGCGGCGGCCGCCTCGCGCCGCTTCTCGACCGGTTCCTTGCCGACCTCGTAGAGCTTCTTGACCATGTGTTCCTGGATGCCGGTTTCGTCCTTGCGCCACGGGTGGACGCCCTCGGGAAAATCGTCCGGCAGGAACATGCGGCGGCTGTCCGGGATGCCCGTGATGGTGACGCCGAAGAACTCCTGCTTCTCGCGCTCGCTGGTGAGCGCCCCGGGAATCATGTCGGTGATGGTGTCGATCGCCGGGTCGCTCTTGGGAAGCAGCGTCTTCAGGAAGACCCCGTACTCGCCGCGCGCCCTGCCGTAATAAATGTAGAAGTGGTAGTTCAGCTCGATGTCGTCACCCACGTCACAGCCCGAGATCACCGTGAGGTGGGGGAAGTGGATGCCGATGAGCGTGCGCACCGCCTCCTTGAGGCGCCTGCGGTCGATCGTCAGCCAGATCTGCACGCTGCCGGAGGTTTTGCGTCCCTCGAAGCGCTCGTAGACCGACGACGCCACCAGGCCGTCGCCGAGCAGCCGTCCGAAGTGCTCGACGATTTCCGCGGGGGACAGGAGGCGATCGATGGAATCGGGGTTCACTTGCGGCGTTGCAGTTCTTCGAGTTTCCGGAGGGCCGTGACGACCCCGAACGTGATGGCTTCCGGACGCGGAGGGCACCCCGGCACGTAGACGTCCACCGGCAGCACGTCATCGAGCGGCCCTTCGAGCGTGTAGGACTCGTAGAACGGGCCGCCGCTGATGCAACACGCTCCGATCGACATGACGAGCTTGGGGTCGGGCGTCTGTTCGTAGACCCGCAGCACCTTTTCCTTCATCTTGCGGGTCACCGGCCCGGTCACGAGCAGGACGTCGGCGTGGCGCGGCGTGCCGACGAGCTTGATGCCGAAGCGCTCGGGGTCGTAGCGCGGCGTGATGGCGGCGACGATCTCGATCTCGCACCCGTTGCACGAGCCCGAATTGAGGTGGTAGACCCAGAGGGACTTGTTGAGAGCCTTGCTGATCGTCATGTCGCCAGTCCTACCACGATCATAATGGCGAGAACGCCGAAAAGCCACAGCAAATAGTCGGCCACGTTGCCCGTGTGGAGGGCCGTGAGCCGCCGGTAGTAGCCTTTCATGGCTTCGAGGTAGCCCCAGTAGAGGTTGCTGGCCCGGACGTGGATGCGTTCCTCGTCCAGTTCCTCGTTCCCGGAAAGGAACGGTTTCACGTGGTCGCCGCCGGTCTTCCGCGAGCCCCGGCCGAAGCCGAGGACGACCCGGGCGATGATCGCCGCCACGGCGAAAGCCGCCAACCACACCAGCGGGTGCCAGACCCCCGATCCGCTCTGCAGTGAAAATGCGAACACCATTTTCCGATTACCTCTCCATGACGGTTTGAATGTATTCGGACTGTTCCAGCAACGCAACCACGGCCGGCTCGATGATGTGTTCCACCACCACCGTCGGGAACAGCCCGCCGAGGATCACGAGGACCGCAAGGACGCCCATGGACACCACCATCGGCAACGGCGCCTCCCTGACCTCCGCGAACCGCGGTAGCCGCGGCCCCATGAACATCGAGTGAAAAACCTTCATGAACGAGGCCAGCGTCAGGACGCTCACAAGGATGGCGATGATCGACAGGAACGGGTTGAACCGGAAGACGGATTCGTAGAGCAGGAACTTCGAGGCGAAGCCGTTGAACGGCGGGATGCCCGCGATGGCGAGGGCGCCGGCCATGAAGCAGAGCATCGTCCAGCCCATCTGGTGTCCCAGGCCGCCGAGGTTGTTCAGATCGCGCTGACCGGTCCGGTAGATGACCGCCCCGGCCGTCAGGAAGAGAAGTCCCTTGTAGAGGGCGTGGTTCATGATGTGGAAGATGCCGCCGGCCATGGCCTTCCTGCCGTAAGCGTCGAGCAGTTCGGGCTTCCCGAGGACCGCCAGCCCGACGCCGACGCCCAGCAACATGTATCCGGACTGCGAGATGGCGTGGTAGGCCATTAACCGCTTCACGTCCTTCTGCGGGATGGCCATCGTCACGCCGATGAACATCGACAACACCCCGAGGGCGATCACGAACCACCCGAACATCGCGAGGTCCAGGCGCCGGTGGAACAGCGTGAACAGCGAACGGAACAGCACGTACATGGCGCACTGGCTGGACACCACCAGGAAGGCCGTCACGCCCGCCGGGGCGCGGGAATAGGCGTCCGGCATCCAGAAATGCATCGGCACCGCGCCGCACTTCATCGCCATCGGCACTGCCAGCAGGGCCACCGCCACGGTGTCAAGGCCCGTCATCCGGAGTTCCCGCGCGATGAAGGCGATGTTGAGCGAGCCGTATTGGGTGTAGAGTAGCGCCACGCCCAACAGGAACAGCAGCCCGCCGGTGGCGCTCAGCAACGCGTATTTCAGCGCCGCCTCGACCGCCACCCCCCGATCCATCCGCACTGCCACCAGCGCCGCGCCCGCCAGCGAGCTGATCTCGAGGAACACGAACAGGTTGAACAAGTCGCCGGTGGCCACCATGCCGGACACGCCCGCCGTCAGGAGCAGGAACAGCGCGTAAAACGTCGCCTTTTCGCCGTGGCGGTCCTCGCGCGTCACGGAATAGACGAGGGTGGCAAGCCCCACCACCGAGATGATCAGGACCATGAACGCCCCGAGAGCGTCGACCGTGAACAGGATCCGCACCGGCACCCCGCCGGAGTCGGGTGGCAGCATCTCGTCAGGCGAAGCCGCGCCGAAGGCGTAGCCGACCGCGCCCGTCGTGAAGACGCGGATCGCCAGCAGCACCCCGCACAGCGAGGTCAGGCCCATGCCGGTGACCGCAAGGATGTCGGTCAGCCGCCGGTGGACGCGCTCCGCCAGCGGCATCAGGAAGGCGAAGAGCAACGGAACCCCGACCAGCAGCGCGGGCAGGTGATTGTCGAGGCCGCCGAAAAACGTGCTCATGCCTTAGCCCTTCAACTTGACGATGCGTTCCACGTTCAGGGTCTTGTAGTGGCGATGGATGGCCATGGCCATCGTCAGCAGCAGGGCCAGGGTGGCCACGCCGATGACGATTGCGGTGAGCGTCAGAGCCTGGACGGTCGGCATGACCATGACGCCCTCCGGGGCGTTGGTGAAGATGGGGGCGATGCCGTCCTGCCGGTAGCCCACCGCCACCAGGAACAGGTTGACGGCGCCTTCGAGCAACCCGAGCCCGAGGATCACCTTGATGAGGTTCTTCTTCGCGATCATGGCGCCAAGGCCGATCACGGCGATGAGCCCCACCGCGACGAAGGGAAGATCAAGCAGCATCGTCCGGCCCCCCCTCCTCGATATGGTTGGCAAATGTCATCATGTAGTAAATGATCAGCGAAAGGGCTCCGAGCACCTCCAGCCCCACCGCGATGTTGAGCAGGGGAACGAGCCCGCCGGTGTTGAGATCGCCGGGGTTGGGCCCATGGGCCACGCTGTGGCCGAACAACCCGCCGGCGTTGGCCAGCCAGTTGAACAGAAAGGCGCGGCCATGGGTCAACCCGCCGAACCCGGCCAGCACGAAGATCAGCAGGCCGGCCACTTCGCAGATGTTGAGGGCCGCCCGCTTGAAGATGCCGCTCAGCTCCCCGGGGCCGTGCGCGGCCAGCATCAGGGCGAAACCCGTCGCGATGACCGCGCCCCCCTGGAACCCTCCGCCCGGCGTGAGGTGACCGTGCAGGACGATGTAGGCCCCGTAGATGAAGGCGAACGGGTACAGCAGCCGGGCCGCGGTGCGAACGATCTTCTTCACGGCGATTCCCCCCTTTCTCCGTCACCTTCCGAACCCGGCGCCATGGCGCGGCGTATGACGAGCCCCACCCCAAGGACGGCCACGAACAGCACGGAGGCCTCGCCGAGGGTGTCGATACCCCGGTAGTCGAAGAGCACGGCCGCAACGATGTTGTTGGCCCCCGTCTGCCGCTGGCCGTTCGCAATGAAATAGTCGTCCATCTCCGTGCGCGACGGATTGCCAAAACTCAGTTCGTCGCTGAGGGCCACGTGCAAAAAGGAACCCGCCATCAGCAGGAAGATCGCGAGGGAGATCAGCGCTCTCATCAGTCGGCCTCCTTGCGGGATGTGCAGCGGATCGCAATCACCAGGATCGCGGTGGTCAATCCGGCCCCGATGCCGGCCTCCGCGATCGCCACGTCGGGCGCCTGCAGGATGTAGAACTCCAGTGCGAGCAGGAAACTGAACCCGGCGAAGGCGATGGCCGCGTGGAGCAGGTCCTTGAACGCGAAAACCATCAATGCCAGGATCACCAACCCGGCCAGCACGGCGATGTGGATCAGTTCAATCAAGAGGATTCCTCCTTTCCGGCGGGGCCATCGTCCGGCTCTGCCTGCGGTTGTTCCTTGGGCGTTGGCTCCGAGGCGGGCGCCGCCTCCTTGCCGGTGTCCGCCGCGGCGCCCTGCGCCTTCGCCAGCGCATCGACCACGCCTCCGGCGGGCTTCACGCCGCAGCGGTGGGCCGCCATCGCAAGGGCGTGCGAGCCCGTGGCGTTGCCGAAGGCCAGCACCAGCAGCGCCACCAGCGCGTGGACGCCCAGCGACACCTGCGAGCCGTCACCCTCCGCCCCCGCGCGCACGAAGCAGAAGACCGCCACCGCAATCGCGATGAAGATCGACCCGAAGGTGGTGGTCTTCGTCTCGGCGTGCAGGCGGGAATACACGTCGGGGAACCGCAGCAGGCCGATGACGCCCACGGCGTTGAAACACACCCCGATGCCGATCAAAACATACACCACGATGAGAAGCCAGTCGCTCATGACGCCTTGCGGTTCAGGTACTTCGCAATGAAAAGGGTGCCGACGAACGACAGCAGCGCATAGACCACCGCCACGTCCACGAAGACCGGTTGATCGAATCCCACGCTCAGCAGGATCATGGTCGCCACCAACAGGGTGTTGATGGAATCGAGCGCCACCGCGCGGTCCGGTGCGGTTGGTCCGAGCATCAGCCGCACACTGGCCAGAAGAATCAGCGCCGCCAGGATCGCAGCAGCGGTCAGACACGCCGTGATCATTCCGTGATCCTCCTTACCAAGGCGGAAAGGTCCGTGTAGCGGAAGATGTCCTTGCCCCGCCATGCCGCCTGGTCCTCCCCGCCGGGGGCGATGTTGAGCACGTGCACGTAAAGCTGGTTCGTTTCCTCGTCCACATCCACCGTGAGCGTTCCGGGCGTCAGGGTGATCGAATTGCCGAGCATCATCACCCCGGCATCCGTCTTCAGCCCCGAATCGTATCTGATGATGCCGGGGCGGATCCTGCCCGTGATCACCCGCATCGCCACCTCGAGGTTTGCGTGGGCCACCTCCGCGAGGAACGGGACGGGGTACGCCGCGAGCCGCATGAGACGCGCCGGCGTCGGCACCCATGCCTCCTCGCGGCGCCGGAATCCGAGGGAAACCGCCCCAACCACCAGCGCCAGCGCCCCGCCCGCCACCACTTCACCCACATCCCAAGCCGGCGCCACAAAAACAAGGTAGGCCACAAAAACGGCGATCACGTTGACGGCAAAGACCATGCTGGGAATTTCCTGCTTCCGGGTCGGCTTGACGGCGCCTCGGGGGCGCCCCTCTCCACCACCAACCTCCGTCGCTCTCCCATTCTTCGCTCTGCGAGTTGCGAGGGGCAAGCCGCGCTGTGAAGGCCGGGAGGCTTCGAAGGGCGGGTCAGGGTTGGAGGCTATGCGAACCGGCCCCCGCCCGCAAGCGATTCGGAATCGGCGGATGCGGACAGCGGATAATGCTCAGGGAATAGCAAGGAAGGATCAGTCCCAATGCCCCCTTCATCCCCCACACTGATGAACCTGGGTTAGGATAATGGCACTCGGTTTGCGATGCCGGGATGGTGGCATGACCGTCCCGGCCACGATCGCAACCAACCGCCCTGTGGACGGCAAGCAAGAACTTGGGAGGACGAGTGTCCTCGCGAGCCGCTGACCGTGCGGTTGCGGGAACGCGCCGCTTATTTCGGCCCGGTCTTCTCCTTCTCCCCGGCTGGCCCAACGCCCTCGTCCGGTTCGGGATCGAGCACGATGTCCTCCGCCGCCAGCACCAAGGCGGTGACGGGGAGGTCTTCCAGCAGCTCGCCGGGATCGCGGCCGAACGGATCGACCGGGAGATGCTGCTTCAGGCGGAACGGCACAAACACGAGGTGGGCGTCTGCCGAGAGAGCGACGAAATGCTCCGGCGCGTCCTCCTCGACCACCTTCGGCTCGGCTGCGATGCGGTAATCGGCGAGGGTTTGCCGGAAGCGCGTAATCGGCACCCGCTGCCGGCCCCGGCGCGCGACCACCACTTGGATGGCGGCGCCGCTCCAGTCGGCAGTCCGCGTCATGAGGTAGGCCAGCAAGAGGGCAAGCTCACTGCTGTCGTCCTCCCACCACCACACGTCGATGCGCCGCTCGGCCGGGGGCGCCTCGCCGAGGGCCTCGCCTTCCTTCACGCCGGCTTTCAACACCACCACGTTGCACCCGAGCCGGAAGGACTCGGTGAGGTGCGCTCCATAGGCCTTCACTTGGCGTCGGGAGCTGCGTCCCGGGGCCTCCTCGTGCCAGTTCAGCAGCACGAGATTGGCACGCAGAGGGCCGATGCCGTAGGCTTGCGTGAGCAGGTCGAATCCACAGCGCAGGTCGGGGGCGGTGATGACGAGTGGGAAGGCCTCGAGCCCTTGGTCGGCCAGCGCCGCGTGCAGGTTGTCCTCGGCGCGGCGCCGGCGGCGGGCCTGCCCGCTGCCCTCGCCTTCCAGGATGTGGACGGCGGTGGTCAGCCCGCTACCGCCCTCGATCCAGGAGGCGAAGCGCAGGAGCTGGGCGCGGCGCCGGTCGTCCTTGGAGAAGGCGAGGACCAGCGGCCGCCAGTCGCGCGGGTGCTCCGGCTCGTCCCCCATGGCGAGGAGGTGCTCCCGGATCTGCCGGAACGCGTAAGAGCGCGTCCCGTCGGCCCAGCGGGCGGGGCCGGCCGTGCGTTTGAGGTACTGGTAGAGGCCGAACAGCACCGCAGCGGCGGCGAGGCCGGCGGCAGGGCTGATGGCCAGCATGGCGCCGAGACAAGCCAGCGCACCGAGGAGGCTGAGCCGGCGGTCGAACCAGCGGAAACGCGGGCGGAAGGAGGGACTGTCGGCCCGAGCCTCGAACCACGTCGCGTAGTTCAACAGGCCGTAGGAGATGAGGAAGAACATCGCCACCACCGCCGCCACCGCGTTGAGGTTGCCGGCGGCGATCGTGAGCAGGGCGATCGCCGCCGCCAGCAGCACGCCCCGGCGGGGATTGCCGGCCGGCCCGGCGCAGCGGTCGAAGGGTCGCAGAAACGGAAACACCTCGTCCGCCGCCAACGCCTGCAGGATGCGGGGGGCGCCCAAGAAGGAGGCCATGGCCGAGGAGACGGTCGCCGCGATCACTCCGGCGTCGATCAGCCAGCGCACCGCGGCCAGGCGGCCCATGGCCCCGAAGTCGGCCGACAGCTCGGTCGCGGGCAGGTTGCCGGCCAGGAGCACGGCCGCGACCAGATAAACCAGGCAGGAGAGGCCGACCGCGAGGAAGGTGCCCCGCGGCAGGCTGCGCCCGGCGTCGCGCAGCTCGCCGGACATGCTCACTCCCTGCGTGAATCCGGTCACCGCGGGAAAGAAGATCGCGAACATCGCCCAGAACGGCGGTCCGCCTTCCGGACGGGGCAGGTTGGCACGGAGCAGACCGGCGTCGAACCCGCGCGCCGTGCCCACGAAGAAGGAAAACAGGGCCGCCGCCAGGAAGGCCATCACCACGTACTGCAGGCGAGTCGCCCAGTCGGCCCCGAGCCAGGCGAAGACGAACAGCACGGCGACCGCCCCCGCCGCGATAGCCTGGGGCGCCCAAGAGGAGCTCCCCGGCGCCAGGTCCGCCACCGCCTCGCCGAAACCGATGGCGTAGAAGGCGATCGACACCGACTGGGCCAGGAACAGCACCACGCCGATGGCCCCGCCGAATTCCAGCCCAAGGGTGCGGGAGATGATGTAGTAGTCGCCGCCGCCCTTGACTCGCATGTTGGTGGCGATGGCGGCCAGAGACACGCTGGTAAGCACCGAGATGGCGTTCGCCAGCAGGATCATCAGCAGGGCGTTGGACAATCCCGCCCCTCCCACCACGGCGCCCAGGCGCCGGAACAGGATGATGCCCAGGATGGTGAGGATGCTGGGGGTGAACACCCCGGCGAAAGTTCCCATGGTTCCCCGGCCCCGCCGTTTCGATTTGCGATCGGCAGTCATCCCTTACTTCCGAAGCATGCTCGCGGGATTGCAGCATGATGGGAGAATAATGGCAACGTCCTCTTCTTCGCCACTCATCACCGGCCGGCCCATTACCCCGGTGGCCAATCGCCTGGCCGGGTGTGTCAGAATACTGTAATCTCAACCGATCCGCTTCATCCGATCTCGCCTTCCCGGGCGAACGGAACTCAGTGGATCAGGAAACCGGAACGCCACAGGCGATTTTCCCGGGATGGCCTGCGAGGAGGTTCCGCACCCGGCGGCAGAGCTTGGGGATGGCGGCACGGACGGCGGGGTGAAGGTCGCCGCCGAGGGTGAAGGGATCGGCGACTTCGACGCCCAAAATGTGGAATTCGTCCGGGTAGTCGAGGCCGAGTCGTTTGGCGAGGGCCACCATTTCGGGGACCCCGGCGAAGTGGGGGGAGGGATTGGGCACGCTCCGGAGGGTGTCCACCGGGATCTTGATGATGGCGCCGGGCGGGTGGCTGCCGGTGACGAGGGCATCGACCAGGATGGCCCGGTCGTAACCGATGAAGAGGTCCATGATGGCGAGGCCGTGGGCACTGCACTCCACGACGTCGGCCTGCTGGCCGGCGAGTTGCTTTTTCAACCGCCGCGCGACCATGATCCCGACCGCGTCGTCGGCCAAAAGGTCGTTGCCGAGCCCTACGATGATCGTCTTCACGACCCGGAATCCCGCCGCAGTTCCTGCAGCAGGTTGTATTCAGGGTCCATGATGCGCACGATCAGCGGCATCTGGCCCGGCAGGGCGTGGGTGGCGCATCCGTGGCAGGGATCGTAGGCGCGGAAGGCCATTTCGATCCGGTTGAGGATCCCGTCGTCCACCTGGCCCTTCTTGATGAGGGCCCGCGCCGAGCGGTCCACCGACATGGCGATGCGCGCCGCGTTGTTCTGCGTCGCCACGATGAGGTTGGCCTCCGTCACGAGGCCCTTGTCGTCCGTCTTGTAGTGGTGGATGAGGGTGCCGCGCGGCGCTTCCACGATCCCCACTCCCTCGCTCGGGGTGGTGTCCGGGATGTTGCGGATGTTCGGCGAGATCAGTTCGGGATCGCGCGCCAGATCCAGCATCATTTCCGCCGCCGAGAGCAGCTCGATCAACCGCGCCCAGTGGTTGGCGAGGGTGTGGTGCACCGGCTTGCCGCCCAGCGTCTCGTAGAACTGGTCGTAGGCCTGCTGGGCGATCGGGGTGGCCATGCCGTCCGCGGCGTTGAGCCGCGCCAGCGGCGCCACCGCGTAGACCCCGCTGTCCGGGCCTTCCTCGAATCCCTTCCAGCCGATGTCGGTCAGGTAGCAGAACTTGATGTAGCTCCACGGCTCGACGTGCTCCGCGATGTGCTTGAGGTAGTCGGCCGGCTCGAACTTGAGCACCTCCTTGCCGGACGGGTCGACCACGCGCACCGGTCCGTCATAGAAGTTGACCTTGTTGCCGGGGTCCACCATGCCCATGTAGTAGGTCTCGTGGGTGTAGGCCTCGGAGGTGATGGCCGCCACGTATTCCTCGTTCTTGAGGACGACGTCGTTGAAGACCTCGAGGCAGAACTTCCCGAACTCCACCGCTTCCTCACAGACGCCGATGAACCGCTTCTGCTCCTCGGCCGAGATGGCCCGCGAGACGCCTCCCGGAAGCCCGAAGACCGGATGGATGACCTTCCCGGAGATGGTGGTGATCATGTCGCGCACCTCGCGGCGCATGGCGATGACCTTCTTGCCGACTTCCACTCCCACCTTCTCCACCACCCCGACGATGTTGCGTTGCGCCTTCGGGGCGTCCGGGCCCACCACGAAATCCGGCCCGCCCAGAAAGAAGAAGTGCAGGGCGTGGTCCTCGAAACAAAACGCGTTGTAGGCCAGTTCCCGGATCTTGCGCCCCGCGGGCGTCGGCTCCACATTGTAGACCGCGTCCACCGCCTTGGCGCCCGCCATATGGTGCGCCATCGGGCACACCCCGCAAATCCGCGACGTGATCTGCGGCATGTCCTCCACCGGACGGCCCACCGCGAAGCGCTCGAAGCCGCGCAGCTCCGGCACCTGGAAATAGGCCCGGTCCACATCCCCCTCCTCGTTGAGGAGGACATCAATCTTGCCGTGGCCCTCGAGCCGCGTGATCGGATCGACGACGATGTGTTTCTTCATGGCTTGGTCTTCTCCTCTCTTGTCAGGTTGTGGCGCGATTGTGCCTTGCGAACAGCCGGGAGGCCGGCAGTCCGTAGCGATAGAACGTTCCGGCGGGGTCCGGAATCTGCTCGAGGAGGGCGTCGATTTCCTCCTCGTTCTCCGGGGAGAGAATCGAGCCCAGCGCCCCGATGAACGCTCCCCCGTGGTCCTTGGCGTGACTCACCGGCCCGAGGCACCCCGTGCAGGGCATGTTGGCCGCCATGCAGACCGCCCCGCAGCCGGAGCGCGTGGCGGGCCCCATGCACAGGAACCCCTGGGTCAGCAGGCAGATCTCCGGGTCCAGTTCCGCCAACGACGGGCGCTTGAGTTCCGCCAGCGAGATGTCGGCCGGCTTGGTGTCGATGCGCGGGCACTCCTTGCAGAGCGCCACGTCCGGCGCCAGCACCGTCCCCTTCGGCGGCAGCTTGTCCTCCAGCACCGCCGTGACGGCGTTGCTCAGCAGGGACACCGGCGGCGCACAACCAGGAATGTAGTAGTCGACGTCGACCACCTGGTCGAGGCACTTCACTTCGTGGTCCAGTTCGGGAAGCGTCACGGTGGCCCCTTCGGGAACCGCCGTTTCCGGCGCCGGGCGGACCTTCTCCGGGTTCACGGTGCTGGGGCTCTCCTCGTAGACGTACTTCATCAGCGACTCGTGCGAGTAGAGATTGGCCAGCCCGGGAATCCCCCCCTGGTGCGAGCAACTGCCGTAGGCGATCAGCAACTGCGACTTGGCGCGCAGCAGCTCCGCCATCTCGCGCTGCTCGTCCGACCGGATCGCCCCGTTGACGAAGCACACCGCCATCTCCCCGTCCGCCATCGCTTCCACGTCCTCGCGCTTGAAGTCCATGGCCACCGGGAAAAAGACGAGGTCCACCGCCGCCACCACGTCCAGCAGCCCCTCCGCGAGGTCCACCACCGATTCCTCGCAGCCCCCACAGGAGGCGCACCAGTAGAATCCGACCTTCGGTTTGCTCATGCTTCCGTCTTTTCGAGTTCCTGAACTTCCCCCGGGAGTTCCTCGCCGGGCCCCGGGGCGGGAATCGCCTCGAGATTGGGCGGGCCGAGCCTCCGGAGTTGCTCCGCCATTTCGTTGGTGACTTCCTGCAGGCGGTCACCCTCGGAGGCCGCGATCCATTCCAGCCGCACGCGCTCCGGCTCGAGGCCCATTTGCGCGAGCAGTTTCTTGAGCAACTTGAACCGGCGCAGGGCCCGGTAGTTGCCGGTGCTGTAGTGGCAGTCCCCGGGATGACATCCGCCGATCAGGACACCGTCCGCTCCCTGACGCAACGCGGTGAGGATGAACTGCGGGTCGATCCGGCCCGAGCACATGAACCGGATGATCCGCGTGTTGGGCGCGTAGGTGAGCCGGGAGACCCCGGCGAGGTCGCTGGCGGTGTAGGTGCACCAGTTGCAGAAGAACGCCACGATGCGTGGTTCGTAGGTGCCGGCGCCGGTGGCAGCGGGTGCGGTGGCGGTTTCAGACATGGCTCAGGATTCCTTCGATTTCGGTGTAGACTTGATCGTCGGTAAACAGGTGCTGCTGGGCGGCGCCCGACGGGCAGGCCCCCACGCAGGTGCCGCAACCCTTGCAGAGGACCGGGTTGATCTCGGCCACGCCCTTGTCCTCGTTGCGGGTGATCGCCGTGTAGGGACACTGGGGCAGGCAGGTCTTGCACCCGCTGCAGAGATCCGGGTCGATCCATGCGGTGTTCGGCTCGATTTCCATGTAGCCCCTCGATATCAGGGCAAGGGCTTCGCCTGCCGCCGCTCCCGCCTGGGCCACGGTGGCCGGGATGTCCTTCGGCCCCTGGCAGGCGCCCGCCAGGTAGATCCCGTCCGAGAAGGTGGAAACCGGGGCCAGCTTGGGATGCCGCTCGAGGAACCAACCTTCCTTCGAGCAGGAGATGTTGAAGGTGCGACGGATGTCCTCGTGATCCGGTTGCGGTTCCAGCGCCACGGCCAGCACCACCATGTCCACCGGAATCCTCCGCGCCATTCCGATCATGGTGTCCTCCGCCCGGATCACCAGTTTGCCCTCCTCCTCGGGCGTCATCGCCCAGTCGGTGACCTCCGCCACCCGGCCCCGGATGAAATGCACGCCCTCGCCGAGGAGCTTGTCGTAGAACTCCTCGTAGCCCTTGCCGGGAGTTCGCATGTCGATGTAGAAGTTGTACACTTGGGCGCCGGTCCGTTCCTTGATCAGGTGGGCCAGCTTCAGCGAGGCCATGCAGCAGACGCTCGAGCAGTACGGGTTGTGGCGCTTGTCCCGGGAACCCACGCAGTGGATGATCCCGACGCTCTTGGGCTTCTCGCCGTTCTTCAGGACGACCTCCCCGCCGCTCGGGCCGGTCGAGTTGACGAGGCGCTCGATCTCGAGCGAGGTGTGGACGTTGTCCAGCCTGCCGTAGGCGTACTCGGGCATCCTCTTCGGATCAAAGCTCTTGAAGCCGGTGGACAACACCACCGTCCCAACCTCGACCTCGTCGTAGGTGACCTGCTGGGTGAAGTCGATGGCGTCACGTTCGCAGGCGTCCACGCAGGTCTGCTTGCACTTGCCCTTCATGAGATAGAGGCAAGCCTCCGGGTCGATGAGAACCGTCGACGGAGTGGCCTGCGGGAACGGCATGTAGACCGGCTTGCGCAGGGACAACCCGGCGTCGAACTCGTTTTCCCACTTGCCGTTCTTGAAGACGCAGGCGTCGATGCAGTCGTTGCATCCCACGCAACTGTCTTCCTTGATATAGCGCGGGTAGTGTTTCACCTTGGCGGTGAAGTTCCCCACGTATCCGGAGACGTTCTCCACTTCCGACATCGTCCACATCGTGATGTTCGGGTGGTTCTTCACCTCCGACATCTTCGGGGTGAGGATGCAGGCCGCGCAGTCGAGGGTGGGGAAGGTCTTGTCGAACTGCGCCATGTGGCCGCCGATCGACGGTTGCCGTTCCACGAGGTAAACCTGCTTGCCGGCGTTGGCAAGGTTCAGCGCCGCCGTGATGCCGGCGATCCCGCCGCCGACCACAAGGACGTTGCCGTTGATGTCGACGCGCTTCTTTTCGAGGGCGTAATGGAACGCCACCCGCTCCACCGCCGCCGCCACGAGGCTCTTGGCCTTTTCGGTGGCCAGTTCCATGTCCTCCGTCACCCAGCTGACGTGCTCCCGGATGTTGGCCATCTGGAAGTGATAGGGGTTCAGACCCGCGTCCTCGCAGGCCTTGCGGAAGGTGTGCTCGTGCAGCAGGGGCGAACAGGAAGCCACCACGATGCGGTTCAGCCCGTGCTCCTTGATGTCGTTGATGATCAGTTCCTGGCCGGGGTCCGAACACATGAACTTGTAATCCCGGGCCACTCCGACCGAGGGGAGGGTCCCGGCAAATTCACGGACCTCGTCGATGTGGACCTTGGAGGCGATGTTGAGGCCGCAGGCGCACACGTAGACGCCGACCTTGGCTCGCTCCTGACCGGGCTTGTTGCCGTTGTTTGAAGTGTCCATATCCTGATTTGTCGCGGTTAGGCTTCACATGCCTTGAGCGCCTTCCGCGGGCTCACCAGCATGTCCTGCAGGCCCAGCTTCCTCCTCTTGATCCCCATCGCGTGGCCGAGGAGCTGACTGAAGAAGAGGGAGGGCATCTCCAGATCGTCGTCGAAGCGTTTTCGCATGCTGCCCTGGTAGCATTCGAGATTGAACTGGCACAGCGGGCAGGCCGTGGCGACGACGTCCGCCTGCAGGCGCCGGGCTTCCTTCAAAATGATGTAACTCAGGCGCTGTCCCGCGCTGTCGATCGTCCCGGTCAGCGTGCCTCCGCAGCAGCGCGCCTTCATCGAGGTCCACTCGACCGTTTCCGCTCCGGCCGCCCGGAGCAGGTTGTCCATCGTCATGGGATTGAACTGGTCGTCGAAGGTGGCATAGGGCCGCACGATCTGGCAGCCGTAGTAGCAGGCCACCTTGAGCCCCTTGAGCGGCCGCGTGCAAAGCTCCTTGATGCGGTCCAGCCCGACGTCGTTGACAAGGACATCAAGGGGGTGCCGGATCGTCACTTCCCCCCGGTAGGTCATGCCCGCCCGGGAGAAGGCGTCCTGCACGGCGGCGCCGAGGTGGGCGCGCTCCTCGATCTGCTTCTTGGCCTTCATCAGGACGAGATAGCAGGCGTTGCAGGGCGCGATCATCTCGATCCTGCCCTCGGGATGTTCCTTTTCGGCAAGGGCAAGGTTGCGTCCGGCGAGGGCCATCGCGTCGGATTCGTCGACCGACATGTAGGCGGTGGCGCCGCAGCAGTTCCATCCGCCGAGTTCCTCCACCTCCACCCCCGCCTTTTTGAACACTTCCAGCAGGGACTCCTCGTACGGCTTGCCCGAACTCTTCAGGGAACAGCCTGGATAATAGACGTATTTCATGGGTCGTTCTCAGACGGTTTTCGCCGCTTCCTGCTCCAATCCCTTGCGCTTTTGGCGCACGGCGTCCAACAGTTCGCGCACCTCCGCGGGGGCGCCCTCCATCTTCTCTTCCCGAATCTGCAAGCGCCCCCGCAACAGCAGCTTGATCCCCATCGCGGCGTTCTTGAACAGCTTCAACGGGTTGGTCTTGAGGAAGGTCTTGGTGACGGTGTGAATCTCGTTGCTCCGCCCGGACCGGTGCACCGAGTTGTAGAACTCCTTGGCCAGCGCCGGAACCGGGAACCGGCGCGGATAGGCCCCCCTCTCAATCGCCTTGCGCTTCAGCGCATACATCACGTCCGTGATCCGGATCTCCTTCGGGCAGTCCACCGTGCAGGCGTAGCACGACGCACAAAGCCAGATCGTGTTGTGCGTCAGAACCTCGTCCTCGAAACCGGCCCGGGTCAGGGCGATCACCCGTCGCGGGGTGTAGTGCATGTAGATGCTCACCGGGCAGGTGCTGCTGCAGGTCCCGCATTGGATGCAGCTGTAGAGATCTTCTCCGCCGGTCATGGAGGCGATCTCCTTGCCAAAATCCGGGTTGACTTCCGACTCGTACTTGATCCGGCGTTCGATCTCCAAGGATTTCATGAGCTGTCAATCTGCGGGGGATTTGCCGCCTGCTTTCTTTCTGCGCGTACGATACGAGAGGCTATCCCGGACCGCCAGCAAACACTTGCCGTCAAGGCCGGCCTGCGAACTGTTAGAAAATGGCGTTTGAGCCTTGTTTTTCAGTCCTTTGAGGCCTCCGGATTCGCACAAATCCGGCCGCAAGAAAAGGCGAGTCAAAAGCAAGAAAAGCCGAGGCTGACCGTCCGGAAACGTGCAGGGAAGAGCGCGGGAATCACGCCTCCCCCCGAGGCCCTCGAATTTGGCGGCAGGCGGGGAACCGCCGCTCTCGGGGCCGTTCGCCGAGCCCCTTGTCCGCGTGCGTCGGCTCGCCCGGCGGAAAAGAGCCGGATGCCGTGTCTTTCAACGTGGAACAGGTGAAGAAGGAATTGCTTCCGTTGACATTCGGGCGGGGCCACTCGCATCCGGCTGCTGCGATCAGGTATGACGTTGCCGCATGCCTCGGCTCGGAACCCGACGAGGGGGCCGGCCGCTGAGGACCCGCGCCCACCCGTGGAAACCGCTTCCGCTGTCTGCCCCGAAGGCAGTTCAGCCGTCTCTTGCATCCGTCTCCCCCGAAATCACGAAACCCATGATGCACACGGCGTCTTCGCACGGCGCCCGACCTTTCCGAAGGTGGTGATCACGGCCCACCCAGCGTGCTACGCCGAGGAGGCGCTGACCGCCATCAGCGAAACCACCCTCGCCAACATCACCGCACACGGGAAAGACGGCGCCTGGGCCATCTCGGTCTTTCGCGATGAAGTGCGAGGGGAATCGGTCAGG
>Ga0180436_10001810_pt1 | contig 20690 bp, 14 predicted proteins | sample SS_ome_2_FD_132434 | JGI IMG/M metagenome (GOLD analysis project Ga0180436, IMG submission 132434) | Hypersaline lake sediment archaeal communities from the Salton Sea, California, USA - SS_3_S_2 metaG | ecosystem: Environmental > Aquatic > Non-marine Saline and Alkaline > Hypersaline >...
AAGCTCGAGCACCGGCTGCCGCTGGTTCACCTGGCCCAGGCCTTCGGGCTCCGGCCGTTTGAGATCGATGTCCTCCTCCTGTGCATCGCGCCATCAGTCGACCTGCGGTACGAACGCCTCTACGGCTATCTGCAGGACGATGTCACCAAGAAGCGCCCTACGGTCAACCTGGCACTGGATCTACTGGCACAGCCCGGTGTCGGCCGTCTGGGGCTGCTCTCGCTCTTCGGCCCCGATGCGCCACTGATCCGCCACCGTCTCATCGAGCTGGTGGCCCCGAAGGAGTCCGAAGAGGCCCCCCTACTGGCACACGCCCTGCACATCGATGAGAGCCTGCTGGCGTGGCTACTGGGCAACTATCGCCCACACACGCTTCTGGTGGGCCACATCTCGGTGGACGTGGCCCCAGCCAAGATCCCGGACGCCTTCATCACCCCAGAGATCGCGCGCGTGGTCACGGACAGGGATGGGTCCCCCATCTATCTGTTCCACGGACCTGACGAAGACCTGAAGCGAGCCGCGGCAGCCCTCCTGGCCAAGTCCACTGACCGTCCGCTGTTGACGGTAGACCTGACGACATTGACAAAGGATGGCGCGGTTGGGCCGCGGAAAGCCGTACAGGTTGCGATGCGCGATGCGCGTCTGTTGAACGCAATCCCGGTCCTGCGGGGATGGGATGTGTGCCTCGTCAACGATACCACGCCGCCGGGGCTGCTGCATGAGCTCGGTACCTATCCGGGCCCCGTGGTCCTGGCGGGTGAACAGCTGTGGCATCCCAAGGACACGCCGCGAAAGCGACGGCTCGTGCACGTGGCCTTCTCAGTGCCGGCCTACCCGCAGCGGCTGCTTCTCTGGCGCCACTTCCTCGGCCTCGGTGGTGAGGCGCACGCTCTCGACGCCACGTTGGACGCGCTGGCCGGGCAGTTTGCGCTCACCAGCGGACAGATTCGCGACGCGGTGGGCACGGCAAGAGACCTGGTCGCCCTAGACGGGACAGCACCGGCCTCCGATCCGGACACTCCGGCGGCTACCGGAAGCGCGCTCTTCGCCGCGGCCCGGGCGCATTCGAACGCGCGTCTGGCGAAGCTGGCCAACAAGATCACGCCAAGGTACGGATGGGAGGACATCATCCTGCCGGAGGACCAACTGGCGTTGCTGCGCGAGATCATCGACACCGTGCGGGGGCGCCCTCAAGTGCTTGATGTCTGGGGGCTCGGCGCCAAACTGGCATCCAGTCGTGGCGTGACGGTGCTCTTCTCTGGCCCCCCGGGCACCGGCAAGACTATGGCCGCGCAGATCATCGCCGGCGCATTGGGACTCGATCTCTATCGTATCGACCTCTCGACGATCGTGAGCAAGTACATCGGCGAGACCGAGAAAAACATCGAGCGCATATTCCGCGAGGCGGAGCAGTCCAACGCGATCCTATTCTTCGACGAGGCAGACGCGCTCTTCGGCAAGCGATCCGAGGTCCGCGATTCCCACGACCGCTATGCCAACATCGAGATCAGCTACCTGCTCCAACGAATGGAAGCCTACGATGGTGTGACCATCCTGGCGACCAATCTGCGCGGCAACCTGGACGAGGCGTTCACGCGAAGGCTGCAGTTCGCCGTCAGCTTCCCATTCCCTGAAACAGAGGATCGCTTGCGCATCTGGAAGACGCTGTTTCCCCCCGATGTGCCAAGAGAGCCGGATATCGACCTGGCTCTTCTGGCCAACCGCTTCCGCTTGGCGGGCGGGAACATACGCAACATCATCGTGAGCGCCGCCTACTTGGCAGCCGCCGGCGGCGAGAGCGTCTCCATGTCACACCTGCTGCACGGCACGCGCCGCGAGCTCCAGAAGATGGGGCGACTGGTGCGGGACGAAGATCTATTGTATGCGTCGCCTGCTGGAGAGGCGATATCGAGCTAGCCTGCTAGATAGCGTGTATTGATCTTGAGTAGAGTGCCCGACGCCCGGCGGGCAGATGGAGAGTGTGATATGCCGAAGCAGAGTCAGTCACAGACACACGATCACAACACAGACCGACAGAGAAGCAGCGCGAAGCCAACTGCTATCACTGTGCCACAGCAGGGGCATCCCCTGCAGGAGCTTCAAGCCAGAGTGGGCAATGCCCAGGTCGCCAGGCTGTTCGCCGACGGACAGTCGGGCTCCGACCCCCTCCCCGAAGTAGGCCTGGCGGGCGGTCCAGTCTCCAATCAGCTTGCCAGTCGCATCTACGGCAGCCTGGGAGGCGGCCACTCCCTGCCGCACGGCATGCGGACCAGCCTCGAAGCCACCTTCGGCACATCGTTGGCTCACGTTCGCGTCCATGACGATGCGGAGGCGGATGCGCTCAGCCTCAGCGTCAGCGCGTCAGCCTTCACCCTGGGCAACGACATCTTCTTCAGCAGTCTTGCCGACAAGGGGGATGAGCATTTCGTGGCCCACGAAGTGGCGCATGTGATTCAGCAGGCCTCGATGACCACGTCAGGTCCACTCACCGTGGGCCACGCTGAGGATGCATTGGAACATGAGGCAGAGGCGGTCGCCACGAAAGGTGCCCGCCAGCCCAAAGCTGCCGAAACCGCGGGTGACGCAGGCGGTCCCACGGTTCAGCGCGGATGGCTCGACACTGCCTACAACTACGCCAACAACGCCGCCGGCGCGGTGGGCACCGGAGCAAGCTTCATCATGGAGGCCGCGCGCGGCACCCAGGCCGCTGGCGTGAGCCGCGCCGGCGACTTTCTCGCCAGAGGCGCGGGCTCAGGTGTACAGAGCCTCGGCAACGCGCTGGGGCCGGTGGGCTTGGTCACGGGCGCCCTCGGCTTCGGGCAGGGCGTGGATCAGATGCTCAATGCGCCGAGCTTTGGCGACCGCTTGACGGGCGGAACGGACGCCCTCTTCAGCGGCCTCGGCGCCTTCTCCGGCGGCGTCGGCACCGCCGGCCTGCTGGGGGCCAGTACGGCCTCGCTGGGGCCGGCCGCCGCCGTCGCGGGCGCCGGCGCCGGCGGATATGCGCTAGGCCGCCTGCTAGACGAGGGCGTCGGTGACCTGGGTCAGCTAATCACCGGCGATGACCAGGGCGACTACACCATCTCCGGCGGAATGGCCAGCGGCATGACCGCGCTCGATCAGTCGATATCGGGGCTGTTCGCCGACCCTGATCAGCCGGCCTACACCCAGACCCTGGGCTGGAAACTAGGTGAGTGGCTCGGCATCTGAGACCAACACCAGGATACTACAACGCCAAGACGCTAGGACGCTAGACAATGCTCGCAGACCTGGACGAGACGATCCGCAGACTGCTGATGGCCGAGCTCCCCGTGAAGAATGGTGAGATCGAGATCAGCTTCGAGCAGCCCAGACGGGAGTGGAGCTCGCGCGTCTCCAAGCCCACGCTCAACGTCTTCCTCTACGACGTGCGGGAGAACAACGTGCTCCGCCAGCACGGCTGGGAGCGGATGAACGGCAACAGCCGCGCCGACTTGGCGAAGATGAAACGCACGCCTATGCGCGTGGACTGCTCGTACGTGATCACGACGTGGGCCGCCGATCCCGAGGACGAGCATCGCCTGCTGACGCGTACGATGCTGGCGCTCTTCCGTTTTCCCACGATTCCCGATCACCGGCTGGCAGGTACTCTGCAGAACCCGCCGTTCGAGATCCAGGCAAAGCTGGCGCAGCACGACAAGCTGACGGATCCCTCGGATTTGTGGAACGTGCTCGACAACGAGATGCGTCCCAGCGTCAGCTATATCATCACGCTGGCACTCGATCCGTGGACCGAGATCACGGCGCCCATCGTGCGCACCAGGTTCTTCCGGCTGGGCCAGGCCGCTCGGTTACCGATCGACACCGGCCTCCAGGCCGACGAGGATCGCGTGGACCTGGTCGTGATCGGTGGTGCGCTGACGGCCAAGAAGGACGGCAGTCCGCTGAGCGGGATCGATGTGGCGCTCAAGGGGACCGGCTATCTGGCGACGACCGATGCCGATGGCCGTTTCGTGTTGGGCAGTGTTCCGCCGGGGACCTACACGCTGATCGCGTGGACGTCAGAGGGCAAACCGAAACAGCAATCAATCGAGGTGCCATCAGAGCGGTACGATATGGAGGTGTGAACGGGACAATAGCCAAGAAGGTATGCAAGGCGAGAGCACTGGGCAATTGGACTCGCGGTCCTGAGGGCCGGCGAATCCTGTGGTTGGGAGGCGCATTCACCTAGGGTCGCCGCAGCGGGTTCCAAGGCGACACGAAAGGAGTAGAAGTACGATGCCTGAGTACAAGTCTCCTGGCGTATACATCGAAGAGGTCGATCGTGGGACAAAGCCCATCGAGGCGGCCGGCACATCGATGACCGCGTTCATCGGTATGACGGCCGAAGCGAGCGTCAAGCAGATCGACCCGGCGACGGGCGACCGCGTCCCGGTCACGTCGGTGCTCAACACACCCACGCTGGTGACCAGCTGGACGCAGTTCACTAACACCTTCGGCGACTTCACACCGGGGGCCTACCTTCCTGACGCCGTCTACGGCTACTTCTCCAACGGCGGCGGCGCCTGCTATGTAGTCAGCCTCAGGGCCCTCAAAGAGGGGGCCGGCGTCGAGGCTGCCGTGGCTACGGTGCCGACTAGCGGTCGCGGCAACAGCTTCAAGCTGACCGCCAAGACACCGGGACCGTCCGACCTCAAGGTCTCGGTCAAGGCCGGCGACGAGGACACCTTCTCCGTCACGGCAGGCGGCGAGACCAAAAGCGGCCTGACGATGGCCAAGGACGCCGACGGCTTCATCGGCAAAGCCGAATTCGAGGCGGTGACTGTCTCGAGCGTCGGCTCGGCCTCTGCGACTCCGACCGAGGGCACCTATGCCTTCGAGGGCGGTGGCATCCCGCCGCTCGCCGTCGGCGAGTTCGTCGGCGATGTGGCCGACCGCACGGGCCTAGGTGGCCTTGAGGCCATCGATGAGATTCGACTTGTGGTCGCGCCGGATGTGATGGCCGGCTACGACGGCTCCGACGCTGCCAAAGAGCGTGTCAAGATGATGCAAGAGGCGATGATCTCTCACTGTGAGGGGTTGAAGTATCGCTTCGCGGTCATCGACACGCCCCCGGGTCTCAACGCCCAGCAGGCAGGCGAATGGCGCAACTACATCAACTTCGACACGTCGTTTGCCGCGCTCTACTACCCGTGGATTCGGGTCGCCGACCTGAGCGGCGGAGGTAGCACCAGCAAGCTGATACCCGCCAGCGGCCACATGGCCGGCATCTACAACCGCACCGATGCCGAGCGCGGCGTCCACAAAGCGCCGGCGAACGAGGTCGTGCGCGGCGCCATCGACCTGGGCCTGCGTCTGAGCAAGGGCGAACAGGACACACTCAACCCCATCGGCGTGAACTGCATCCGCACCTTCCCTGGACGTGGAATCCGGGTGTGGGGCGGTCGTACGCTGAGCAGCGACGGATCGTGGCGTTACATCAACGTCCGGCGGCTGTTCATCATGGCGGAAGCCTCGATGGACACCGGGCTGCAGTGGGTGGTCTTCGAGCCCAACGATCGCATGCTCTGGGCCCGCGTTCGCAGGGATGTCACATCCTTCCTGCGCACGGTCTGGCTTGGCGGCGCGCTCTTCGGCAGCACGCCGGACGAGGCGTTCTACGTCAAGTGTGATGACGAACTCAACCCGCCCGAGATTCGGGATCTGGGTCAGCTGATCATCGAGGTCGGCATGGCCCCGGTGAAGCCGGCTGAGTTCGTTATCTTCCGCATCAGCCAATGGGCCGGCCCGAGTGCCGAGGCCTAGGCCACACCTCTTGAAAGGAGACGACAATGGCTGAAGAAGATCCCCTTGTAGGTTTTCACTTTGCCGTGGAGATCCAGGGCGTGGTCAAAGGCTTCTTCACCGAATGCTCCGGCCTGGGGTCGGAGCACGAGGTGATCGAGCACAAGGTAGTGACGGAGCAGGGCCAGGAAGTCGTGATGAAGATCCCAGGACGTCTGAAGTGGGAGAACATCACACTCAAGCGCGGCATCACCAGCAGCATGGACATCTGGGACTGGCGTAAGCAGGTCGAAGATGGCAAGGTGTCCGACGCACGGCACGACGGCTCCATCACGATGTTCGACTGGGAACTCAACCCGGTCGCCCGCTGGGAGTTCAGGCGGGGCTGGCCTGTCAAGGTCACGGGGCCACAGCCCAAGGCAGACAGCAACGAGATCGGCATCGAGGAACTGACAATCGCCCACGAGTACATCAACCGCGTAGCGGTCTAGACATAGCACAGGCATCGTGCACGGGTAAGGGACGGGCGTGGGCGCCCGATCCCTTACCCATGTCACGTGCCTGGCGAATCGTGAGGCGATATGGAGACGCGCACCGAGGTCAGCTTCACGCTGCCGCGCGGCTACGTGGCCGGCGACGGTAGTGTGCATCAGCAGGGGACGATGCGGGTGGCGACGGCGCTGGACGAAGTCGAGTCCGTGGCGCATCCGCGGGTGCAGGACAACGAGGCATACCTACCGATCGTGCTGCTGAGTCGCGTGGTCACCCGGCTCGGCAATCTCGACACGGTCACGCCACAGGTCGTGGAAGGGCTGTTCGCGGCGGACCTCGCCTACCTGGAGGACGTCTACATCCAGCTCAACAGCTACGATGGCGTCGTGGTCCAGACGCGCTGCCCGCACTGCAATGGCGAGTACAGCCTGCGCATCGTGCCGTCACCGGAAGGAGCGTGAGATGCCGACACAGCCGGAGAGCCGCACACCTGGAGGACGCCCCCGAGACAACCGTGACCCTGGCGTCTCGGATAGGCTGGTACGAGAAGTAGCCGACAGAGTCTACGCGATGTTGATGCGAGACCTGCGAATAGAGCGGGAGCGCTACCCACCCTCCGCCAAGGGTCTGTCGGGCAGGGGAGGCTGGTAGTGGCACAGAACCAGATTCGCGAGGCTGCCAACGCCGCTTTCCGTTTCATCGTCTCGGTGGACGGCGAGAAGCTGGCGGCCTTCACCGAGTGCACCCTGCCGACGATCGAGTGGGACGTTGAGCAGATCGTCGAGGGTGGGCTCAATACCTACGTGCATCAGTTGCCCGGGCAGCGCAAGCCGAGCACCCTGCAGCTGAAGAACGGTGTGGGACAGGGCGCGCTGCTGGACTGGTACATCAAATCGATGGACGGACCGCCGCCGCGCAAAACAGTCACCGTCAGCCTGCTTAACGCGGCACGGGAATCGATCATCACATGGCGACTGGACAAGGCGTTCCCCACCAAGTGGCAGGGAACGCAGCTGAAGTCCGACGCCAAGACCGTCGCGGTGCAGACGCTGGTGTTGGCCTGCGGCGAAGTCACCGTCTCATACGACTGATAGTTGCACGGCTGACACAGCACAACGAGCACAGGACGAATTTGCCGAATGGCAGTCAGACCAACCCTCGGCCGGTCAAACCGGCTAGTGCGCCGCGCAATGCGGCACAGGACGATCACGACGCTCTTCCCGGCGCCGGCGAATGGCCCTGCGCCCGCGGATCCGCGCTCGCCGGCGGCGGCAGCCCGTGGTGGGACGATCGACCGGACACCGGCATACATCGCCATCCCCCTATTGACGGAGACAGCTGGGACCGGCGACCCGTTGGTGCCGTCCCTGGCCGACGTCACCGCGCTGACCGCGCAACCGATCCCTGACGGGCCTGCCTACGGACCGGCCACAACGCCGCTCGCCGAGCAGCCGCTGTCCGGCTCGCCCCTTCCCCCTGTGGCCCCTACGAGGCCCACCGCGGCTACGACGCCCGTCAGGGCCACGCCGCAGACCCCGTCCCCGGCCCCGCCACCCGCTGGCCCGGCGTCTGAAGCAGAGCAGGCGACTGCCCTGCCACAGGCCGAGGGCGATCCGGAGACCGACACGCCGCTCACCGATCAGGTGTGGCAGCGGCTCCAGACCATCTTCCAGCGTCACCGGAGTCGGGAGGATGAGGTCGAGGTGGCGCCGCAAGCCGCGCCACGGCCTGAGGCAGGGCCCCCCGCTACGGTTCCCCCAAAGGCGACGGCGACATCAGCTCCTGGATCACCGAGGCCGCCCCGCGGGAGACAGGTCACGACACCGGCGGCCGGCGAGGCATCGCCCCCGCCGCAAACTGTGCAACGGACACCGATTGCCGATCCACCCGCGCCGGTCTCGACGCAACCGGGCGCCCGGTCCCGGCGCCCCGTCATCACGGAGATGCCCCCCTCGCCTGCCGCGGCGGTCATTGAGAGCGGCCCCGAGGCGGAGAGTGTCCCCTACCCCCTCCCCGAAAACCGAGAGCAGCCCGAGTTCCCCCACGCGGAGGCGACCGTCATCGTAGCGCCATCGGTGGTTGCCCCGGACGCAGGGTCAGGTTTGGCTGCTACCCGCCGCGAGACCGGCTCAGGCGGGGATGTCACGCAGGTGGCCGACACGGCCGGCGTGGCCGATCGACAAGCTGGGCCGGGAGAATCCCCCGCACCGACCGGGACAGCGACCACCCCACGGGTCGAGCAACCTGAGACCGCGGGGCCCACACTGGGCGAGGTCGATAGCCTACCACCCGCTCAGGTCGCGCACGCTCCTCTCACCTCATTCCCGACGGCTCCAGAGCACGACCTCGGAACCGTGGCCGGGTCGGCTGTCGCGCTGGAGGTCACACCCCCACTACACGAGGTCTGGGCCGTCGAGCGGGTGCGCCAGGCGCAGCCTGTGCCGGCAGTAGCCCAGGCCCCCGCCGGCACAGCAGGGCGCCGGCCCATTGCCCCTCAGCCGGTGCAGGCACAGGTGAGGGAGGTGCTGGAAAGCGTGGCCGCGGCCCGCCCGACGGAGTCCGGCATCGAGGTGATCCCGCCTCGGCGTCCGAGGCCCACGCAGACGCGCATCGTCGGGCAGCCGGAAGCCCAAGCTCCGCCGATCCTGGATCGTGCATCACCGCCCCCGGCGCCCGTGGTGCCGGTCACACCCCGTCCAAGCGTCGCCGCAATCTCCAGACAGCGGTCCACGGTGGTCATGGGTGACGAGGACACAGAGACCCTGGTCCCCGACCTCACACCGACGCCGGCGGCCCGGATGGTGGAGACGGGCATCGGAGCATTGCCTGCCGACCTGTGGGAGCTCATCGGCGAATCGCCACCGATCGGAACGGTTGCGCCCGCGGGACGCTCCGGGAGTGCATCAGAGCAGCGCACAGAGGCTGTGCCGACCACAGTGGGTGTGAGAACTCCGCCCCGCGAGCAGACGACGCAGGCGTCACCGCCGGCACCACGGCGTGTGCCACAGCCGACGACGTCATCCGCCGGACCCGTCATTCAGCGATCCGTTGCGCCGGCTACCGCACAGGCCCCCACCTCGGTCACGGCCTCGCCCGCCGCCGCAGGTGAGTCGGCGGGCGGGGAGACGGCGCAGGCCCCCACCCCAGCTGTGGAGCAGGACGCAGAGGCCGCCGTCGACGTCGACAAGCTGGCGCACCGTGTCTACGCAGAGCTCAAGCGCCGGCTGACCGTTGAGTGGGAACGCGTGCGGCGCCGCTGAGCCGCAGACGATAGGAGCTAGCGATGTCGAATACAGAGAGCAGTCTGCAGCCCGCCCGCATCTACGACGTCGACTCGGGTGGTGAGGAGATCGGCAACGTCTCCATTGACTGCATGTTCAACCCCAGCGAGTACTCGGTTACCAAGACCAACACCTACAAGGAGGAGTCGAGGAATCGTTCGGACGTGCCCAGCTTTGAGTTCGAGAAGGCCGGACCGCAGACACTGACGCTTACATTGCTCTTCGACACCGTCTACGACGACGAGGACGTCAGCCTGAGGACCGAGAAGCTGTGGAAGCTGATGGAGTCGAAGACGAGGACCGAGGGCAGCCGGACCAAGAAGGTGCCGCCGCCAGAGGTCGCGTTCGAGTGGGGCGTCTTTCGATTCGTCGCGGTCATCACCAAGATGACGCAGAAGTTCACGCTGTTCGATAAGGATGGCAAGCCGCTGCGGGCCCAGGTCGAGGTGACCTTCACACAGCACAAGGACACCAATGACTACCCGAGGCAGAACCCTACTTCCGGTGGCGGCGAGATCGAGCGGGTCTGGCGCGTGGTCGCCGGCGATCGGCTGGACGCCATCTCGTACGCTGTGTATGGCGACGCCACGCGATGGCGGGCGATCGCCGAGTACAACGGGGTTCGCGACCCGCTGGCGCTCGCCGCCGGTCGGCAGCTAGTCATCCCCGCGGATTGAGGACCGATCCAGACGATGCCCGAGCAATCACAACTCGCCAGCCAGATACGTGTGAAGATCGACGGCACGGAGCTGCAGCCCGACGTGATGGCGAATGTCGCCTCCGTCGAGGTGGATCAGCACGCCTACCTGCCGGCGATGTTCACCGTGCGTCTGCAGACCCCTGAGCTGGACCTGATCGACGACACCCCCTTCGACCTGACCAAAGAGGTGGAGATCAGCGCCCAGGGAGAGGACGAGACGTGGGTGGATTTGGTCAAGGGTGAGGTCACGGCGTTGGAGCCGGAGTACCAAGAGGGTATGATCGCGAGGCTGGTCGTGAGGGGCTATGACAAGTCACACCGGCTCTACCGTGAATCCAAGAGCGTGGCCCACCTGAACAAGAAGGACAGTGACCTGGCTTCGGAGATCGCACAGGGCGCCGGCCTCCAGGCAGATGTCGAGGCCACCAGCACGGTCTACGATCACATCCTACAGCACAACCAGACTGATCTGGCCTTCCTGAAGCAGCGCGCGTGGCGCATCGGCTATGAGTGCTATGTCAGCGACGGCAAACTGGTCTTCCGAAAGCCCGTGGCTGGCAGCACGACCGCAACGTTGGGCTGGGGCGACACACTGCTCACCTTCTTCCCCAGAATGAGCCTTTCGGAGCAGGTGGACGAGGTCGTCGTCCGAGGGTGGTCGGCCAAAGACAAAACGGCCATCGTCGGACGTGCCGACCGCGGCGCGCTCTACGCCAAGACCGGTGAGTCGAAGAACGGCGCCTCTTGGGCCAGCTCCTTCGGCAGCGGCAAACACATCATCGTGGACCAGACCGTCGCCAGTCAGGCCGAGGCCGACGCGCTGGCAGCGGCACGGCTGACCGAGATCAGCGGCGCCTTCGTGCAGGCCGACGGCGAGGCGATCCGGCAGCCCGCCATCAGGGCCGGCAAGGCAGTCGAGCTAGAGGGATTGGGCCGGCGATTCAGCGGAACATATCTGGTCACGAGCGCACACCACGTTTACTCGCCCGAGGGACTCAAGACGCAGTTCAGCGTCAAGGGCACGCGCTCGGGTCTCCTGCTGGAGCAGATGCGGGACCCAGGCGCGGACAGCCGGAGCCCGGGCGTCGTCGTGGCACAGGTGACCAACGTGGAGGACCCCGAGAACCTGGGGCGGGTCAAGGTGAAGTACGGGTGGATGACGGACGACGCCGAGAGCTTCTGGGCGCGCGTGGTGGGCATCGGCGCCGGGAACGGTGCCGGCTACTGGATCATCCCCCAGGTCGGCGACGAGGTGCTGGTCGCGTTCGAGCACGGCGATATGCAGCGCCCCTACATTCTGGGCGGCCTGTGGAACGCCGAGGACGCGCCGCCTCCCACTGCCAAGGGAGGGGGCAGGGACCCCGAAGTGCGGAGCTGGCACTCGGCCTCGGGCCACCACATCACTGTGCACGACAACGAGGACAACAAGATCGAGATCGTCACCCAGGGTGGACAGAAGATCATACTGGACGACGCCAACAAGAACATCACCATCGCCAGCAGTTCGGGGATGGTGGTGACCTTTGACGACGGTGGCAGCAAGTTCAGCGTCGAGGGGAGCGAGATCGAGATCAAGGCCAGTGGGAGCCTCAAGATCGAGGCGGGCGCCAATATGGACCTGCAGGCAGGTGGACAGGTCACCATCAAGGGCGCGATGATCAACCTGAATCCGTAACGAGATGTCAAGACACAACAGGGAGCAGTGACGTGGCGCAACCCGCCGCCAAGCAGGGCGACCAGATCGTGGCTGTCGACATGCACATCGTCATGGTGCCGTCACCGGGCGGACCTGTGCCGACGCCGCTGCCGCACCCGTTTTCGGGGATCATCAACGGCAGCCTGAGTCCCAATGTCAAGATCATGAGCATGCCGGCCGCGGTCGTCGGAAGCACGGCGACGAACCAGCCCCCGCACATTCCTACGCCACCGGGCACGGCGTTCCAGGTGCCGCCGCAGAACCAGGGCACCATTATGATGGGCAGTTCAACCGTGACGATCAACAGCAAGCCCGCAGCGCGCAATGCTGACCAGGCGCAGACCTGCGCCGAACCCGTGCCGAATATGAGCGCGTCGGTGATCGCGGTCGGCACCGTGATGATCGGAGGATAGGCGCATGGCACAGCAGATCGTCGGCAGGGGATGGGCCTTCCCACCCCAGATCGGAGCGCAGGGCGGCATCGCGCTGACGCAGGAGCGAAGCGAGCTGGAGCAGGCGATCCGTATCATCCTGACGACATCGCCGGGCGAACGCGTGATGCGCCCGACCTTCGGCTGCCGGCTTCAGGATCTGGTCTTCGACCCCAACAACAGCCACACCGCAGCGCGTGCCAGACGCTATGTTGAGGAGGCGCTGGGGATGTGGGAGCCGAGGATCAACGTCACCCGCGTCGACGTGCGTCACGATACCGACGAGGCCAACTGTCTGATCATTGAAATCCAGTACCAGATCAAAGCAACCCACGACCAGCGCAGCCTGGTCTATCCCTTCTACCTCATCCCAGAGGAATAGCGGGAACACGGAGGGCAGGATGGCACTACCCAAACCCAGACTGGACGACAGGAAGTTCCAGGACATCGTCGACGAGGCGAAAAAGCGCATTCCGCACTACACCAAGGAATGGACCGATCACAACGTCAGCGATCCGGGCGTCACCCTGATCGAGCTCTTCGCCTGGATGACGGACATCCTGCTCTACCGCCTCAACCAAGTACCCGACCGTCACTACGTCGAGTTTATGGAAATGCTGGGCATCACGCTGCGCGAGCCCGTACCGGCCCAGGTGCCGGTGACCTTCTGGCTCTCTCAGCCACAGGAAACCCCAGTGATCATCCCTGTGGGTACGGAGGTCGCCAGCACCCAGACCGAGACAGAGTCGTCGATCGTCTTTACAACAGACCGAGATCTGCGCGTCGTGCCACCGGAGCTGGTCACGGTGCAGTCGCGCGCGCACACACGGAAGAGCGGCGATGCGCGGTTCCGCGAGCAGAACCTGCGTCGTCTGGAGACGGGGTTTGGTGGCTTCGAGGTCTTCTCGACTGTGCCCCAGGTCAACGACGCCCTCTACTTCGGCTTTGCCAACAACCTGAGTCAGCACATCCTGGGATTCCAGATGGACTTCGATCCCGCCGGCGGTGCCGGCGTCGACCCCACCCTGCCTCCCTACATCTGGGAGGCCTCTACCGGCGACCCGGATGACCGATGGGAGACCTGCGACGTGGAGGTCGACACCACGAGGTCCATGAACACCGCCGGGCGCATTCAGATACACCTTCCCGACGTGGGCACCTATGACTTCGGCCAAGGCGACCACTACTGGGTAAGAGCGCGGATCAAGGAGATATCTCCGCGAGAGCAGCACGACGGGATGCAGCCCTATGAAAAGGCGCCTGTGTTGCGCCAAGCCCAGGTCGCAACCTGGGGTGGCACAGTGCCCGCAACGCACGCCCAGGTGATCGCCGATGAGTTCCTGGGTCAGAGTGATGGCACCCCGGGACAGCGGTTCAGTCTGCAGTCCACACCGATCCTCGATCGACGGCCCAGCGAGACACTGGTCGTGCAGGTAGAGGAGCGTCCCCAACAGATGTGGATCGAGGTGCGGGACTTCGCCGATTCGGATGCCGCATCGCCCCACTACACGCTGGACAGCGTCACGGGTGAGCTGCGCCTGGGGCCGGCGGTGCGCCAGCCCGACGGCACGATGAAGCTCTATGGTGCGATTCCGCCGCGGCACAGCAACCTCGTGATGAAGCGCTACCGCTACGGCGGGGGGCAGGAGGGCAACGTTCAGGCCGGGGTACTCAACACCCTCAAGACCGCCATACCCTTCATCTCCAAGGTCGTGAACCGCTCCGCCGCGTGGGGTGGCCTGGACGCGGAGTCGTTGGAATCGGCGATGACGCGGGCCCCCGCGCTACTGCGGTCTCGCGACAGAGCAGTGACCGAGTCCGACTTCGAGTTCCTGGCCACGCAGGTGCGCCCTGCCTCGATCGGTCGGGTCAAGTGTCTCCAGCCACGCCCGTCCGAGGCGGGCCGCGTGGCGCCCGGGCAGGTCTACGTGCTGGTCATCCCACGCGTCGCCAACCCCGGGGGCTTTCTGGATCCCGATGCCCTGAATCTGAACCAGGACGATGTGACCGCGCTGAGCGATTACCTGGACGAGCGACGACTGCTGACGACGCGCCTGGACATCAGACCGCCGGCCTACTATTGGGTATCGTGCCACGTGCAGCTGCGTGCCGCTCCCGGCGTCGACCAGGCAGCCGTGGAGGAAGAGGCGCTCGCGCGGCTCTATCGATTCATCAACCCACTCACCGGCGGTCCCGACGGGAAAGGGTGGCCGTTCGGGCGCGACCTGTTCGTTTCAGACGTCTACCAATGTCTCCAGGGTCTGCCGAACGTGCAGTTTGTCCGCGGCGTGGAGATGCAGATCGCCGGCCCAGGCGGGAAGGGCAAGGGCGACGCGGTCGAGTCCATCGAGGTGATCGCCCACGGAGTCGCTGCTTCGGGCGTCCACCAGGTGGAGTTCGTCTAGCAGCCGATACCGACGCCCGATTGGGGCGTAGAGGCGCGACCTATGAACCCAAGTCTTATGTTCCAGCTTCAGATCACGGACGCAGAGGGGAACCGGCGCACGATCCCGCTGCCGGCCACGACGTCCATCGGACGGCAGGAGGGCAATGACCTCTTGCTGGACGATCAGCGCGTCTCACGCAGACACGCCAAGATCGAGTGCACAGATGAGCTCTGCCACATTACCGACTTGGGCAGCTCCAACGGCACGACCGTGGATGGCGAACGGCTCCACGCTAACGTCCCGGTTGCCTTTGCGCCGGGCACCGTGGCCGAGATCGGCGGCTTCGAACTGGCCCTGACCGCAGTGCCGGTGCCGGAGCCGGTGAGGGAAGCCGAGGTCCCAGCCGCTCCCGAGGAGCCGGAAGAGACCCCAAAGGCCGCCGAGCCACCGCCTCCCGAACCTCCAAGCGCGGCCCCGCCAGCCTACGTTCCCGACGACATGGTCCCTCCAGGCCTGACGCTGGAAAGCCGGCGGCTGCTCACCTACCTGCCAGGCATCTACCAGACTAGCTTCATGGCGCGGTTCCTGGGCATTTTCGAGGCCATCCTGACGCCGATTGAGTGGAACATCGACAACTTTGACCTCTACCTCGACCCTGGGACGGCGCCGATGGACTTCGTACCCTGGTTGGCGTCCTGGTTCGACGTTGCCTTCGATCCGTCCTGGACAGAGGCGCAACGCCGCAGCCTGTTGTCGGAAGCGCACGACATCTACGCCCGCCGAGGCACCAAGTGGGCCCTCGGTCGCACGATCGAGATTTGCACGGGGCATACGCCCGTGATCATCGATGCCGACCCCGACACGGAGCCATTCACGTTCAAGGTAGTACTGCCAAAGACTGCCAGGTCCCTGGACCGGGAGATGGTCGAGCGCCTGGTTGACGCACACAAACCCGCACACACCCTCTACACGTTGGACTACGAGAGATAGAAGGAGAAGGCGTATGGAGCGACTAGTCGGCCAGACACTCAGCCGCTACAAGATCACCAACCTCTTGGGCGAGGGGGGGATGGGCGCGGTCTTCAAGGCCCGGGACGTCACGCTGCAGCGAGACGTGGCCATCAAGATCATGCACCCTCATATGGCCAGTCAGCCCAACTTCCGAGAGCGGTTCCTCCAGGAAGCGCGGACGGCGGCACGGCTGGACCACCCCGGCATCGTCCAGGTCTACGACTTCGGCCAGGAGAACCAGTTGCTCTTCATCGTGATGAACTTCATCCGCGGCGCCAACCTGCGCCAGATGATGGAGGACCTCAAGGCGGAGAAGAAGTGGCTGCCGCTGGACGAGTCCGTCCAGTTGATCGGCCAAGTCGCGGCGGCCATGCACTATGCCCACCGGCACGGCGTGTTGCACCGCGACATCAAACCCAGCAACATCATGATCGAGCCGGAGGCCAGCAATGGCCTGCCCTACCGGCCCATCCTCACCGACCTGGGTCTGGCGCGGTTGATGGAGGGACAGAGGATCACGAGGGCCGGCACCTCGATGGGCACCCCCACCTATATGTCACCGGAGCAGGCACAGGGGCTGGAGACCGACGCCCGCAGCGACGTATACTCGCTGGGCATTATGCTCTATGAGCTCTGCGTGGGACGCCCCCCCTTCCCCATCAAGACCCTCTCGGAAGCCATCCGGTACCACACCAAGGAGACACCACGCCCACCGCGACAGCTCCGCGCTGACCTACCGGCCTCGTTGGAGGAGGTGATCCTTAAGGCCATCGCCAAGGACCCCGCCCAGCGATGGCCCAACGCCGAGGCCTTCGCACAGGCGCTGGCTGGTCTCGACCACGAGGTGACCGCGGTCGCGGGCACACCGACAGCGGTCGAGGTCAGCGTGAGCCTGATGACCCAGTACCAGCGGAGTCTGGCGCAGCCCCGCGGTCCCTCGGTGCTCAAGGAGTTCTCCACACCCACGGGCAGTGGGGATCGCGTTCAGGCCAGGCTGGCCGACGGCACCAAGGCAGAGATCGGCTTCTCTGACAACAACATCACAATCGGCCGCGCTGAGGACAATGACCTCACGCTGGTCACGAACAACGTGTCGCGCCACCACGCCCGGATCGACTACGAAGGCGGGACATACCGGGTAGTCGACCTGGACAGCACCAACGGCACCTATATCGGCAACGCAAAGCTGCTGCCGGGCGTCCCGGAGACCTGGACGGCCGAACAGCCCCTGCGCGTGGGCGATGCCTGGCTCCGTCTGGTTGTCGCCAACGAACCGGACTCCACCTCCCGACTGGGTGGCGGGGCAGCCGCGCCGCTGGGGGCGACCCGTGTCGACCGCACCGCGGTCCGCACCAGCACCGGAGAGGGACGCGTGGGCGTCGCGATGGACCAAACGCAGCTCTCGGTGGCACCGGGCGAAGTCGTCGTCAGCACACTGGTGCTGCTCAACCAGGGCGCCATCGTCGACCACTTCAGGGTCGGTGTGGATGGCATACCGGCGGAGTGGGCCGAGCTGCCGCCTGTCGTGCAGTTGATGCCGGGAGAGCAACAGGAGGTCACGTTCACCCTGCGCCCGCCCAAGACGGCTGCCAGCAAGGCCGGTCGGTACACACTGACCGTACGCGTGATCAGTCGCGACGTGCCCACGCAGTTCGTGGAAGTGCAGGCGACGCTCACGGTCGGCGCCTTCAGCCAGTTCCAGTCGAACATGCACCCGCAGAAGATCAGGGCGGGCAAGCCTGCGAAGGTCAGCATCCGCAACGACGGCAACTTCCCCGATACCTATACCGTCGTGGGAAGCGACCGGGGGAACGAACTCGCCTTCACGCCACCCCAGACCCAGGTCAAGGTGCCCCAGGGCAGTACGGCCTCCGCCGACCTGACCGCGGCACCGATCAAGCGCCCCTTCATCGGCGGATCGAAGACGCACCCCTTCAGTATCGAGGTCCGCTCTTCACAGGGCGGGACCCAGCAGCACGCGGGAGAGTTGGTGAGCCGCGGCGTTGTCCCTCCTTGGGTGCCGCCCCTGCTCATCGGCCTGGCGCTGATCGCGTGTATCGCGGTGGCGCTGTTCATCACGCGCGCGCCGGTCATCGAGCTCGCCGAAATCGCCCCCACGACGCCGCTGGCGGGCCAGGAGGTCAACCTCAACTGGCGCATCACCAACGCGCGGCGGGTGGAGCTGCGACCCTTCGGCATCGAGCTTCCGGGCAATAGTGAGGGCTTCACCTTCACGGAAGGCTTCGCCGAGGCCACCAGCGTGACGATCGTCGCCTTCGGTTGGGTGCGATCCACGGAGGAGACACTCTTCATCCCCGTCGACATCCCGGTGATAGAGCCGGTGATCACCGACTTCTCTGTCTTCCCCACGGAGATCATCGCGGGTCAGGAGGTCACGATCCGCTGGAGCGTCGTCAACGCTGAGGCCGTGAAGCTGCAACCGTTCGGCAACGTGGAGGCCAGCGGAGAACGAAAGGACAATCCGCAGCAGACCGAGACCTACACGCTGATCGCTTCGAACCAGGGTCTGAACGTCGAGCAGTCACAGCGCGTCGTGGTGGGTACGCCGGAACCGGACGCGCCGGTCGTGAAGTCGTTCACCGTGGAGCCGGCGACAGTGGTCGTGGGCTCTCAGCCCACGGTCAAGCTCAGCTGGGAGACAGAACAGGCGGACACGGTGACCATCGAGCCCGGACTGGGACCGGTGGGCCTCACCGGGAGCCGCGACGTCCCGGTGCCCGCCGACGACACGATCTATACGTTGGTGGCCAAGGGACCTGGCGGCGAGGCGCCGGCGCAGGTCCAGCTCGTCGTGTTGCCTCTGCAATGCCGGACCGCCTCGGCCACGCTCAACATCCGCTCAGGACCGGGCACGGTCTACGACCCGCCGCTGGCGGCAGTACCAGCTGGCACCGAGGTCACACCGTTAGCCTTCAGCAGTATCGGCTTCCCGGACGGTCAGTGGGTCAAGGTAGATGTTCCCAGCGCCGGTGTGATCGGATGGGTCGCCAAGGATCATCTGGCCGACTGCACCGTGGATGTGACCACGTTGGGCAGCGCGGAAATCCCACCGACGCCGACGCCCGAGTTTGCCGTCACCAGCGTGACAGCCTCGGTCTCGCCCAACAGCTTCACGGGCATATGCCCCAAGGAGTTCAACTTCTCAGCCGACATCACCGTGAACACGGGCGGCACCATCCAGTACGTCTGGGAACGCAGCGACGGCGGCACGCCGACCCCCGAGAGCCTGGACTTCCCGGGGCCCGGCACCAAGACGGTGAACACCTCCTGGACCACGAGCGCTTCGGGCAACGACAAGTGGATGCGCTTGCACGTGACCGCGCCCAACGACATCACCTCCAACCAGGCTACCTTCTCGCTGGAGTGCATCAGTGAGGGCGTGATCATCTACAACACCGATCTGAACGGCGCCCAAAGGTTCAAGCAGCTCCTCGATGGCCACAGCTTCGATATGGACATCATCAAGATGAGCTCGATCCTCTCGGCCAACTACAGCAAGTACAAGGTCATTCTGGTGATGCCCGACACCGGGTCTGGCGGCACGTGGGGCGACGCCGGGGGCACGATGGCCCAGAAGCTGGAGGACACGAATCTACCTGTCGTCGGGGTCGGCAGTGGCGGGTACGCCTTCTTCGGCAAGCTGGGCTATCCCATTGGGTGGGGCAAGGGATGGAGTGGCTCGGGGCGTGACGTGTACGTGATGGACTCGGATGACTCGGTCTGGAAGTCAGTCTACAAGATCGACATCCCAGGAAGCCGGATCGTACAGCTGTACGGGAGCAACGTAGGCTACACGGCTATCCACTATCCCAATCCGATCGCGGGCATCACGGGGATTGGTCGCCAGTCGGACGACAACAGTCACTATCAGATCATCGAGAAGGACACTCAATACATCCTCTGGGGGTTCAACGGCGGACCCAACCAAATGACCGACACCGGCAGACAGGTGTTCGTAAACACTGCCAGGAGCGCTATGGAGTTCAGGTTCTTCCTGCTCCAGCCCATACCGATCATCGTCCAACCGCTGCTGCCGGGCCCGTAGGATATGGTATACTGACAACCGTCAGGAACAGAGGCAGATGATCACACTCAGAGCAGGTCAGTCAAGCTTGGTGATACCAGGTGTCGTCTCGTTTGGGGAAGCGCACCCCACTTAGCGGTGCGCCCCTCGAAATCGACGATACAGGTCACTGTCCGTCACCAAATCAGCAGAGAGACTCAGAGCCGTGGGCGCGCTTGCGCCCGCGGCTCTGTCTTTGGCCCCATCTGCATGCCATAGCCTGAAGCGCCGCGGGACGAGCACCACGGCGCCACACAACAGGAGAGAGCACATGGCAGCAGTCCAGATACGCATCGACCGCGTCCGCTTCCACCATGCCGCAGAGTTGATCCTCGACGACGTCAGCTGGGAAATCCAGGCCGGCCAGAAGATCGGGCTCGTGGGACCGAACGGCGCCGGCAAGTCCACGCTCCTGCAGCTCATTGCAGGCGATCACGCGCCGGACACCGGCACCATCGTCCGGCCCCAAACGCGAATCGGCTACCTCGCCCAAGACCCGACGTTCCCGTCCGGGAACACGGTATGGGACGTCGTCCTCGCTGCGAACACTGACCTCCACCAGATCGAGGCGAGTATGCGCGCCCTGGAGGAGCAGATGGGCGATCCGGCTGTGTTCGGCGACGCCGTTACCTTTGAGCGCGTGCTGGCGGCGCACGCTCGCCGGCAAGAGGAGTTCGAGGAGCGTGGCGGCTACCGCTACGAGAGTCGCTGCCGGCAGGCGCTGCAGACGGTGGGCTTCACCGAGGGAGACTTCGCCCAGAGCGTGGACGTGCTCTCCGGCGGACAGAAGAAGATGCTGGGGTTGGCCCGGCTCCTGGCGATCGAGTGCGACCTGCTCCTGCTGG
>Ga0180436_10001811_pt1 | contig 20683 bp, 26 predicted proteins | sample SS_ome_2_FD_132434 | JGI IMG/M metagenome (GOLD analysis project Ga0180436, IMG submission 132434) | Hypersaline lake sediment archaeal communities from the Salton Sea, California, USA - SS_3_S_2 metaG | ecosystem: Environmental > Aquatic > Non-marine Saline and Alkaline > Hypersaline >...
CCATCGTGCAGTTCCTGGGCAAGCCGCTTGTGTTCATTTTCCTGAGTTTCTAGCGTTTTTTGCAGAACAAGCTTGGAGATCCGCGCTTCCTCTTCCTTTTTCTTTATCGTTAAATCTTTCAGGACCAAAAGAACTTCCATTTGATCGCCGTTTTCGGAAATGACAGCCGTACTCATCTCCATGTCAACGAATCGCCCTTCATAGGTGGGCATAGAGGAGAGAAAATAAGGAATTTCCCGCTTGGCCAGCAAATAACAACGCGCTTCTCCCGCTTCCAATTTTCTCGTTTGGCAGTAGGAACAATACGGAACCTTGTCCCCTAATTTCCATCCCGTCATCTTCTCTGCGGACGGGTTCATCACCAGAATTCGGCGTTCCTGATCCATCATGATGATTCCACCCTGCAAATGGTCAAAGATCTGCCTTAAATAGCCGCCTTCCATTGACTTTCCTTCTTCTTTATACCGTTCAAAAAAAGTCGGGTTTTGACACATCATGGACCCTCCCTCCGCTATTTATTCCTCGTACAATTGATAGACTCTTTTTAACTTCTGTTCAAGCTGCTCAAAATGAACAAAACGCGCTTCTCTTAGATATTCGGTTCCCTCAATAAACAAAAGAAGCACTGGAATTGTGAAAACTGAAAACCTGCCGGCAACCTCCTCCACTATATCAGCGTTGATATGCCCTAATTTAATCTTTGGAAACCGGGTCAACAGTACTCTAAGCTGCGGCAGAACAGCATGACATACTGTGCATTGAGGCCTTGATATATATAGAAAACTCAATTCATGACCGGTTATAAACTTCTCAATTGCCACCATCGAAGTCAGATCTGTCATCTCTTTCATCCAATTCCTCCTTTAAAATGAAATTTTCTCTGATCTGTTTATCTTAAATATGAATTTAAAATATCAACCTAAACTTTCACTGTTGTTATCATAATAACGAATATCAGAATCCTTGTGAGAAACGGGCACCGATCAAGAGTTTTTACCGGCCAGAGAAGGGAAAGTGCTCATCTTATTGACTCATAATTGTTTAACTCCCATAATACCCATTAAACCAATAAGTTTTTTCACAACTATTTAAACCTGTCCAAATCGCTATTATTAAAAAGAATGTCATCCAGCGCTTGAAACGATGATTGAATGCGATCGAGTTTCCTAACATGAAAGCAATCGACTATTGAACCTGTTGGGTCTTTCATTTTCAAAGGTATCCTAACCAGATTTTAATGGCTGTCGCTGCTATTAATAGAGCTAAAACCCATTGCAGGAATTGTGTATTTACCTTTTGTCCAACTTTTACGCCAAGAGGAGATGCAATTAAACTAGCGATCATAAGAACCAGAGCCGGCCCAAAAAGCACCTGTCCGGTCATTACTTTTCCAACTGTTGCGCCGATAGAGGAAATAAACGTAATCGCAAGAGATGAAGCAACGGTGATTCTTACAGGAATATTTAAAATCGATAACATAATAGGAACTAAGATAAAAGCGCCGCCAGCTCCTAAAACACCTGATACGCCGCCAATAATAAAGGCTAAGGACGAAGCTAACCATTTTTGAAATGTGATTTCTTCGCCTTCCCTATGTTCTTGTCCTTTTTTAGGTGTAAACATTAATATGACAGCTATAATAGCCAAAATTCCGTATATGAAATTCATTCCTTGTTCAGATAAACGATGAGAAAAGTAACTTCCCAATACACTCCCAATCAGGATACTGCTTCCCATGTAAGTGATTAATGGTTTATTTAAAAAACCACTCTTACGATAAGCCCACACACCGCCAAGTGTTGCAAAGAACACTTGAATCGCTCCTATCCCTGAAACTTCATGGGCTGTTAATGACATCACTCCCGCTAGAGAAGGAATGTACAACAACATAGGATAATTAATAACAGATCCGCCAATACCAATCATTCCGGAAATAAAAGCGCCAATAAACCCTATCATGAAAATCGTGATCATAAAGGCAATATCCATTTTGGTTTCCCCCTTTTCAAAGGAAAAGGGTATCTTTTGATTCGATACCCTTTTACATCCATTAGCCTTTTTTAATCCAGAATTTCAGTACATCGCCCTCTTCAGTTTGCTCTAAAAGGTCATGTCCGCCAGATTTAGACCAAGCAGCAAGATCATTTTTAGCTCCCTTATCTGTTACATGAACTTCTAATATTTGACCTGATTCCAGTTCATTCATCGCTTTCTTTGTTCTGACGATTGGCATTGGGCATGCCAGGCCCTTTGCGTCTAGTACTTTATCTGATTTCATGTTCATCTCTCCTCTTTTTAATAGAAACTTGTGTTACCTTATTGCACAGCGGTTTGGACCAATCTCCATTTCACGCTGTTTTTCTTCATCTGGGCTGATTTTCCCCATGTTTGTTTCTCGAATCTCTTGATATGCATTTGGTTGCGGAGGCAAATGATCTGTCACTAAGTGTCTAAATTCTGTTTCATCCGCAATATTCAAACCATGGTTCTCGGTAAATAATGTACTTAGTTTTTGACCAACACTTCCATCCTCATTTAGCTCATCAATGATCATAAAGTGTGCCGGTAATACGATTAAATCCTTCGATAACGCTTTGTAGCGGCTATAAAGCGTTTTTCTTAAATCTCCTACCCAATCTTCTGCCATACCGGCTAAGTCTGGTCTGCCAATTGAATCGATAAATAAGATATCACCTGAGAGAAGATACTGATCATCGACAATGAAAGAAGTGGAGCCAACGGTATGTCCCGGAGAATAAATCGGTTGAATTTTAATCTTTGTATTTCCAATGATAATATCATTTCCTTCTTCCAACGGCTGATAATCGAATGCCACTTCTTCAGCATCTTTAGGCGGTAACCAGTAGGTTGCATTTGTTTTTTCAGCAATGACTCTGCCGCCTGAAATATGGTCTGCGTGAAGATGTGTATCAAATACGTGAGTAATCGTTACACCTTTCTCCTTCGCAAAATCTAAAAATACTTCTGCCATGCGTGTCGCATCGATAATCGCTGCTTCACCATTGGAAATGACCATGTATGACAAGCAACCTTTCCCGATTCGAACAAACTGATACATCTCACCGCCATCTTTTAAACCCCCTACTTTTACCGGCTCTAAATGTTCACTCCATGCTTTCATTCCGCCCTTAAGATAGGATACAGAAAGACCTGCTTCAGAAAGCATTTCAGATACCATGACGGATGAACCTTCTTTTGCACATACGACCAGCACTTCTTTTCCAGAAGGAATTTTCTCCAAAATATCTTCTACGCCATCTAAAAGATCAAAATAAGGAACATTCAAATGGTCAAAATAGTGCCCTTCAATCTTCCAATCGTTAAAATCACTTTCATTACGTACATCCAAAATAAATAAAGGTTCTTTGTTAAAGATTTTTTGTGTTACTTCTTTTGCGGTAAGTGCTTGCACGGTCATGTTTAATTTCCTCCCATATCAAAATCTTATTAAGCAGGACTAAAATGTTAAAGATACATCTGCGTCTTTTGCAAAATCTAAGAAGGTAACAGCCCCGCCTACTTCAATTCCTTCTATAAAATCTTCTTTTGTTAAATCCATAACGTCCATCGTCATTTGACAACCAATAAATCTAACACCCATCTCTTGCGCCATTTCAATCAGTTCAGGAATAGACGGCACGTTTGCTTTCTTAAATCCTTCCGCAAAGTGTTCTTTTCCTTGCGGCATTTCTAATTCTTGATGTGCTTGCTTATGAATCAGATTTAATCCCTCGAATGTAAAGAAGATAGATACTTCTTGATCACTTGCTGCTGCCGCAGTTGCAATATTAAATACTTTATAAGCATCAAATAGACCACCATTTGCCGCAATAATCGCTACTCTTGTACTCATATGTTCATCACCCTTTTTATTTATTCTGTTTTACCTGTCCAATCACGCATACCTGAGACAACATTAATAACCTTTTTAAAACCTTGTTTTTTCATGGTGTGGGCTGCCATTTCACTTCTTCTTCCCGAATGGCAGATAATATAAATTTCATCATTTTTGTTTAATTCGTTAGAGCGCTTTTCCACTTCACCAAGAGGGATATGCACAACTCCGGGGATATGAGCTTCTTCATACTCCTCTATCTCCCGTACATCTAAAATGTTAAGAGACTCGTCACTTTCCACTTTCTGTTTGAAAGCTTCTAATGAAATCTCGGGAATTGAAGATGCATTTTCTGATGAATGCTCTCCTCCTTTTCGAAGAAAATGACGAAGGACTTCTCCCTCTGTTTCAGTACCTAGATATTCATGACCTGTACTTTTTGCCCATGCTTCCAGATCTGCCGTAGAGCCCTTGTCTGTCGCTTGAATTTCCAATACTTCACCAGCTTTTAATTCTTTCATTTTCTTCTTCGTTTTTACGATTGGCATTGGGCAAGCCAAGCCTTTAGCGTCTAGTACAATATTTGCTTTCATCATTTTTCCTCCTTTTCTTATATAGGGGTGGGGGTATATAAATATACAAAAAGTTACTCCCTAGATGTTAATACCATGTATTCATACCACCTTTTATATTTGTGATATTTTTAAATCCTTGTTTCTTCAATATTTTACTTGCCTTTAAACTCCTCATTCCACTCTGACAGATCACAAAAACTTCTTTGTCTTTCGAAAGCTGATTAGTTTGACGAGGCAAGGTAGACAAAGGAATATTTTTGAACCCTTTAATATGCCTTGTACGGAACTCATGAGGTGTTCGTACATCTACAAATTGTTTGTCTTTATTTTTCAGCTGTGACTTTAAATCAGCAGTTGTTATTTGTTTAACGCCTTGCAATGGTAAAAAACGTCGAAATACGATCCAAAGTAAAAATAAAATGAGTAAGGTATTGATCATTACGCCACTATCCATAGTGTTATATAACCTCCCTTCATTTATTCCATTTTCAATGGGTAACATTAAATAAATAAGTTAACAGTGCCTTCTTCAGCATCTGCCAAATAAGCAGCTACACCAGCATAGTCGATATCTTCTAATAGTTCTTTTTCCTGTAAACCGAGCAGATCCATTGTCATCGTACAAGCTACGAGCTTTACACCTTGTTCTTGAGCCATCTCAATTAGCTGAGGCAATGTTAATGCATTATGCTTTTTCATCACATTTTTAATCATTTTAGGACCCATACCTGCAAAGTTCATTTTAGATAAGCCCATCTTATCAGCGCCTCGAGGCATCATCTTTCCAAACATGTTTTCAAGAAATCCTTTTTTCACAGGAACCAGCTCTTCTTTACGTAAAGCGTTTAATCCCCAAAACGTATGGAAGATGGTCACTTCATGGTCATAGGCGGCTGCACCATTTGCAATAATGTAAGCAGCCATCGCTTTGTCATAATCTCCGCTAAATAAGACAATCGTTGTGCGTTTTGTTTGTTCTGTCATGTTTATTCTCCTAACTATTTACCCCACGGGGTATATCAAGGCCAAAAATTTTTAAAAAATATGCTATTATTCAACTCACCAAATACCAGCAGGGGTATAATATAACACATATAAAAATTCGTCAACCTTGAATTTAGGTTGATGAATTTTTTATCGGCTCTTTACCAATAAGTCGACTGCTTCTTTTACTAAGCTGGATGTGTCTTCTCCCTGTTCCAAGCTTTCACGAACACAATGTTCAAGGTTTGTACTCACAATAACACCTAATGCTCTATCCATTGCATTACGAGATGCTGCCAATTGAGTGACGACTTCTCTACAGTCTTTTCCTTGCTCCATCATCGTCAATACACCTTTAATCTGTCCTTCTATCCGGCGCAAACGATTTTTAATCTTTTGATCATACTCCATATCGCTAAAATCCTTTCTTTTATTAATTTCCGCTTTGCAAGTTGCCAATTCATAACTGTTCACAAGAATACCTTTGCGCTTTAGACAACGAACGCCTATATTAAATTCTACCCTGTAACGAGCTATTATGTGTATCTTATCACGCGGAATCTCTAAATAAAAACGTTTTAGATACGCGTATGGGAATGTCTAAAATAAAATCTTCTGATAGATCGGGTACATCGTTTAATCGCGCATATCTATGATTGCCATATCTGCGGCTTTTTTTCATCCGGTTATAGGATCATAACGTTCGAATGATGATAAGCAAAAATATATAGCTAAATCATTAATTTTATTGACACCACCTTATGAACTTTCTTTATCGCTTACGAAGTAATATTATACCCCATAGGGTATATTGTCAAGCACAAAAGTTAACTTCTTATCTCCTAAAAATAAGAAACAACCGGAAAACGGGATCGATGAGGATGTTTCACGAATTTTACCGGGCGGAGAATATGAAGCTGAAGGAGATGATGTGCCGTATGAGAAGCCGGATCGTTTTTCCGGCTTCCTTTATTTCATTTCAAAAAACAAGAAATCACTTTGTGCTGCTGGATATAAACATTGAGGCATCTTGATTCATAAAAATACGATGGCCGTGATAGAATGACTTCATTTCAGTTGATTTAAAGCCAACATCGGATAATCTTTTTTTCAATTCTTCGTGCGAAAAACCGCTGTGGACTTTCGGATGTTTAATTTTATCGTTTTTGTCAAAATCAATAATCATGAGCTTTCCGCCATGATTTAAAATACCGAACAATTCTTGTAAAATTTTATTCGTATCCGGAATATGAAGAAGGACGAGTGACATTAATACGATGTCTGCCTTTAATTCCGGAGTTTCTTCGGTAAAATCTGAATGAAGCACTTTTGCGTTGGCGATTCCTTTCCGAGAAATTTTAGCTTTCGCCACCTCCAGCATTTGTTTTGACGAATCGACCAACAAAATAGACTGTACTAAATCTGATAATTCTAAACTAATGAGACCCGTACCGCTCCCATAGTCAATTAAAGATTTCGATTGACTATTTCGCAATTCCGGTCTTACTTCATCAACAATCACTTTTGCTAACTGAATTCTTTCTTCTGTATCATAGCGATTTGCCATCTGTTCAAAAACGTTATTTTCCATGCTCTGCTCCCCAGTTATTTTTAGAAGTTTCACTGCAGACTATGCTAACACCTTACATATTTTCGTTTGAAACCAAGGCGGCCCCTCTCTATATCCATTTGAATATTTTTGGAAGCGTCCAGAATACTGCTTTTTTCTTGCCTCGCCTGAGTTCGACCGGTCCTACTGCTTTTGCGGTCTCAACCGCCTTTTCATGGAGCGGTAAATATGAAATCCCGACTGTGTAGATAAAGTTATTCATAGCCGATTTTGTTCGATCCGGAGAATCGTGAATCGCATGTTCCACCTGATCAAGCATACCGGCCATCTTGGTCACATTAAATTCATCGTCTGACCGATTACCTAAAAGCCAGCAATAACAGCTCCAGCCTGCCGACATTTTAAGCTCTTCACCGCTTGAGATCCATTTATCAGCAACAGCCTGCGCAAAATCGGTTTCTGCCAAAGTTACGGCAACAACATAATCAGAAAGCATATAAAAATACGCCACATCGATCCAGCGCTCAAAATCCGCTTCAGTCATTGTCATTGGGTCAGCAATAATGCCGGCAAAATACATGGCATCGTAGTTCCCGGTAGCGTAAAGCTGCTCCGCCAAAGGCTGATTTTTCTTGATTTTCTTTGCGAGCGGCTTCATTTTGCCTGTCGCCACGCCAAAAAGTCGCGTGCACCATTCGTGATGTATCTTTTTTTCATGTTGTCCGTACCCAACGCTTCCAGTTCCTTCATAACCGTTTCAAGATCCATGCTTTCCCTTCCTTCTTCAAATTAAATTCGTTTTCTTTTATTCCATTATCATGCTCTTCCCCTTCATCTAATCATGACAAATCCACTTTATTTGTTTTAATGCCTCCATAAACAGTACATCAGCATCAAAAGATCCGTTGATCTTTTTTAGCCGCTGTCTTATCAACTGTCCTTTTACTCTCTGACAGGGTTTTGTGTTAACGGTTTTCCTTTTGTTTCCTAAGTCCAAAGAAAACTAAATTTCCCCTATGTTTATTATATGAAACATTCTATAAAGCAGAAAGGGGTCTATTTTTGACCGCCTTTCCTCTTCATGCGTCAAATTCGAATGCCACTCATATTTACAAAAAGAAGACTCTTAAATAAAGAGTCTCCTAACTTGATAAATAAAACGAGCCAAATCAGCTGATCACTACTTTTGTTTTTTCAGGTATGTTTTCATAAATCCATTTTGCATCTGGAATCGCAAGCCTGATGCATCCATGGGAAGCTTTTTTCCCTAATTTTTTTGCTTCCTTTTCAATGACTTTTTTATGTTTGTTGAATGGTACGCTATGAAATAAGAATTCACCATGATTTTTCCATGAAACCCAATACTCTGCACCTTCCTGATATTTTGGGGAGAAAAACCACTCACCTCGTTCAGGCTCTACATAATATGTACCCTTGGGTGTTGAATCATCCTCTGTTTGATCGAGACCTGATGAAATATTCATCGTATAGATTGTTTTACTTCCTTCTTTTATGTAGGCCTCCTGTTTTTTTGTAGACACATCAATCCAGATGGAATCTTTATTTTTAATGTCAGGGTATTTTCCGTCTGAAGGTTTTGTCCAGTCGATTTCTTTTTTCTCCGTTTTTGTTTTTACATTCTTAGATGTTTCTGTTGATGACGTATCAGCAGGCTTGCTTACTTCAGTGTTCACCTGTTCCACTTCAGATTTTGACTTTGAACAAGCTGCCATTGTGCCAAGCAGAGATACAGAAGCTACGATCAATAATCCAATTCGCCGTTCATGCTTCATATGAAGTCTTTCCTCCTTGCTTCTTTATATAAATCTTAAACATTACGATTTGGATTGTAGCTTAGTTCATCCTTTTTTGTCAAAGCACAAGACTATTCAAAAAGCTCAGGCTTCATTCAAACTCGGAGCATCTTCATTTCCATGCTTCTCTAAAACTCGTTTTAATCCCAGCACTGCCGGCACTTCAGTCAATTGTTGTCGTGGTCATTTTTAAACGTTAGCTAAAATCTTTCTTTTTCCGCATCCTTATGATTGAAATTCCCTTTTTAGCAACGAAAATATAAGCTGGTCAGCAGGCTTTCCCTGAAATTCTCCGCTTTCTCGCAAGCACCCCTCATAAGAGAAACGAAGTCTCTGAGGTACAGCGAGGCTTCGTTTATTCTGGCTGACCACTTTTATTTCTAAGCGAGTTAGCCCTCGCGTCTGAAAGGCAAAAGCAGCCAGCTGTTTTACAGCTTGGGTCACGAGCCCTCTTCCCTCAAAATCCGCACCTATATAGTAGCCAATGGAGGCTGTTTTGATTCTGTCATTGATTTGATATAAGCACACTTTCCCTGCCAGACGGCCTTTTTCAAAAATGCCGAGATGCAGCGAAGATCCGCATTCCGCTTCTTCTTGTGCAAACGTAATGAACCCCTGACTGTCTTTCACACTTTTTACCTCATCAACCCAAGGAAGCCATTCTTTCAAATGATTTCTGGATCGATCAATCAACTCAAACAGGCTCTCCGCATCTTCTGTCTTGAATTCTCTTAAAATAACGGTCTCACTGACTTGTATGGTTTTCATATTGCCCCCCGATTTATTTGGTTAACGCTGAAAGCGATATTTTCGCCCAGTGCATTCAGCAAACTTACCAAATGCTTTGCGGTCGGCGAAGACTCGTGCTGTGAAAAGATGGTATGGCTTGCCGGCAGTTCTACAGGGGTGGGGACGAGCCAGCACCCGTTTCGTGCAAGAATTGCTGAAAGATGCGCTACCGTATTGGCCGCTGAATTTCCGGCTGCCACCCCTATAACACCCGCCCATTTTCCCTGCAGATAATCCGGACCGAGAAAATCAATCATATTTTTGGCAAAAGCTGAATAGCTTCCGCTGTATTCCGGAGACGCGATGACAATTGCATCCGCTTCCCGCACTTTTTCCCTCAACAAAGCCACCCCTTCCACATATGTATCCTCTTCATCGCGTCCGTCACAAAATTCAAGCGGCGTGATCCTGCCATCAAATATACTTGTGGTACAACCTCTGCGCTCTGCGGCCTTCAGGCATATCCTTAAAGCTTCTTCTGTTTTTGACGGATAGCGGAGACTTCCGAGAAGTCCCAGCACATTAGCGGACATGACATTCATCCTTTCTTTCATGACTTGGAATAGGAGACAGCACTTTTAATATCGGATGGCGTTTTGTTTCCATGTTTGCGGGGTCAAGGCTGATCTGATGCATATGCAGCCGGAGTTGATTTGCAGAGCTGTAATCATGAACGATCCAGCTGATTTGCGTCAGCAGCCATTCCAGATGGACAAGAGGGAGGTGATGTTCTGAAAAGGGAGCCGTTTGCGCTGCCTTCCATAAAGAATCAGTGACATCGGGAAAATATGCTGCCGCTAATAGCCGCTTCCTTAAATCTTCAAATTGAAGATAAGGACCAAGCAATGGACCTACTCTGGCAATACGTCCGTCGAAATAAAGCGGCAGCCAATGCAGCTGGTTTTCTTGGGCATCATCACTGAATCTTTGAAAAGAATCGCAATTGAAAAATCCGCTGAATACAATGTGAATTCCCTTTTGATCTGTCGACGATATGAAAAAGCCGGATTGTTCAAATTTCGACTCAAGCTTTTTTGAAAAAGAATCGTCAGTAACCATATGAATAGAGGGAGATATGAATTCCTCTCTTTGAGAAATTTCATTCATGACATGGATCAGTTCTGTCTCTTCATCCGGCAATTGAATCGAAGCGCCAGGTTTTAAACGTCCCCAGTACATGTTAGAACGTTCATTCAGAAATCCTACTTTCATGATTTCTCCTTCTTCATTCATCAAATAGGCTTGTTGATCGGAACCTAGAAACGGAATCATATGATGAGGAAATATATAGTGTGTCATCAGATCACCCTTTTTTCTATCATCTTAAATAAAATTCGCTGTCAAAGCTGTGTTTTTCCATACCATTCTGTCGTTATTGATCTGACAGAAATACATTGCCAATTGATAGAAAATAAAGATGAGATCAAGCATGCATGCAATCTCAAAAATTTTTCAAAGAGGTGGAGAAAGATGAGCAAACAAGTTTCAGAAGCCAGCAAAACGTTATTGGAAGTTTTAGATGAAAGCAGAACATTTGCTGTAGATCCACACCATCATGCACTGGTTCACAATCCTTTCGTTTGGGAAGAAGAAAAAGACAACGAAGAAAATTAATAAAAGATAAAAAAGCTGCCGTCAATTTGAAGTTGACGCAGCTTTTTTTATCTTTAAAACGGCTCTGCAGCAGAAAAGAACAGCGGCTTTAATATGATCCAGCGATTTTTCCCGTTTTGCTGATAGACAACCTGATTTTTATCAATCATTTTGGTTAACAATTTGGTAATGGTCGGCCTTGTTGAATTTACAGCGGATGCAAGCTCTTCATGTGTGATAGGCACTGCTATTAAATAATGCTCTTTTTTGATTTCCTTTCCAAAATGTCTTTTTAGAAATTGAAGAAAAAAATACAGCCTATGCTCTACATATTTTTCCCTGTGGATCGCTGCAAGCTCTTCTGACATAAATGTTTGTTTTCTCAATGCATGGAGTATATTCATTTGATTATCAATCGCTTCAAGAAATGTAATTTGCAGAAAGGACGTTTTTTTGATTTGCATTTCATATGAGGCATGGACAAAGTTATGAATTTGAATGGCCGAATTTCCGTCAAGGATATTCACCAAAACTTGACGTCCGTCAAGATGTGTTTCCCATATAAAAACAAGGCCTGATTGAACAATGTAAATCCGGCTGTTTTCCAAAGGAACGATTTGATTTCGCGCATAGGTTCTGACAGGTGCGGTCTCACATAAAAAAGGCAATGAAAAACACCTCTTTTTATAAAGATCAATATCATCCCTCTTCATGATTAGCTGTGAGGAATGGGCTTCAAATTGATATGATGCTCGTCCAGCACATGTTCTGACCACCCTATGCGGTGCGGCACTTCATACAGACGTTTAGGCGCAAGATATGGAAAGGCTGCCGGTGCATTAGGCACAAGCCCGGGAGCGATCACTCGTGTTACTGTGAAACCGGCAGTTCTGACATCTTCAGTCGTCACATCTGCATAAAAACACTCGATCTGATGTTTTGCCAGAGCCTCTGCAATATCTGATGAAGTAAGAGACTGCTTTTCCGGAAGCATTTCCTTTTCTTCTGCATCAAGGATATGGCGAATATCCTGATGTGAATCAGGATCCAAAAAATACTGGCTATTATGCAAAAGATCAATCATATCATGGTAATCCGATTTAAAGGACTGAACGTATTTCCTGTCTTTTCGATAGGAATGCAGTGCAGCCTGATGCAGTATTCCTGTATGAACCGCGTCCCATAACGGGCTATCCGGATCCAGTAAATCCAATGATAAATGATAGGATTGAACCGTTTCTGCAGCAGCCTTCAGCAAGGCTTCTTTCGGATCGGGCCTGCTCGAAAAACCCATACATGCAATTTGACGAACAGGGTCATACAGCATCGCTCCAATGACTGGAATATTTATATCTGTTGTTAAAGGAAGAAAAGTATAGCGTATATCGCTTTTTTCTTTTGCTTCCAAACTGTTAAGAAGATCGGGATGATCCTTTATGTCAATGGCATCAACCTGACCCCTGCATCCCCACCAGATTGCGGTTGCGTCTCTCTCGATCAGTTCCAAAAGGCCTGATTTAAGTGCAAATTCTAAGGTCGGCCCGCTGGCAATGCCGGCATAATTCACAAAATGAACAGGCGGTTCATTGGCAAATATCCCTTCATAATAGTTAATATAAACAAGTGAGGCGGGCAGCAGCACCTCTTCTTTACATGTAAGAGAAAAACCTTGTACCCAATTCACTTTTAAATCCTTTGTAAACGGGATAAAAGGAAAACCTTTTTCAGCATACTGCCGAGTAGAATAAAGAGGAATCCGGTCAGGGTCCAGCAGCTTGTAGCCCTTTCTTTTTAACTCCTGATAGGAGCCTCGAATAAATGGCCCTCCTTTGTAATTTCCGGAATATCGTTCAATCGCTTCCCCGATGGCTGCATTTCTTGCATGATCATTGGAAAAATGAGTGCCCCCCGCAATGCGATCTGACGGAATATTAGCAAGGATCCTTCCATTGGTGACTTGCGCTCTCCATGAGACGGCTTTCTTCGGTAAAACAGGTTCAATATCCACTTTTTGCAAACCATTAATAATACCGGTTCTTTTATCAATGAGCAGTTGGTCATCCAGGGGTAAACTCATATGAACACCTCTCTAACAATGAATTTTCTATTGGTATTTTGAGATGTGACAGCATGTGTTCAGAATGCCAAATCGTCTGTTCAGCAATTTGGGGTGAAGACTGAAGGTGTTGATCTCCATTTCGATTAAGGTGCCTGGCGTATTTCGGAAATGAACTGCTCGATATCGAAAGACGAATCCGGCGGCCATTTTTTATTTTGTGGCATCTCGGTTCCATCGATATCGTCACGTCTTGCGGTCTGATACCTCCTTTCTCATCGCCTGTTCTTATATGGCCATGTGTTAAATATACTGACGTTCCATCCGGAAAAACTTCAGTTATCACAACAATAAAATCGGTTGAAGGGGCGGTAGAGCTGACCCATAATTTTACGGCCGGAGCACCGGACAAAATGATGTCACGAACAAAGGGGGCTGAGGTAAATACTAATACATCTGCCCTTTTTTCAATTTCATTTCTTTTAGAAGGATATTCTTGGGAAGGAACAGGCTGTAAAGGATCGTAAGTGTAAGAGGAACTTGTGTTTTCTCCCCTTACCGGCATATCAGTCGACAACCGGTATTCGCGTAAATATAAAGTGAAATCCGTTGTACCGGCTGGCGGCCATTCTTCTGGTGCTATCCATTGATCAGCTCCTGTCACATACAGCAGGATTTCAGGAAATGGATACAGCTTGTCAGCCCATATACTCTCAAGCCATGCATGTTCAAGCGAGCCAAGAGGAATCACGGCATGTTTTTGATCATGTAAGATTTCAAAGGCTGGAATCCGGTTCACTTCATGGCTCCACGGGCCAATCACCAGCGCCTGACGCTTCTCTTTTTTTCTTAAGGTTTTAAAATTATGAATGGTGTGGGATACAAATGGATCGTACCATCCTCCAATATGTAAACAAGGCTGATGGACAGACTCCAAGTTTAACGTTTCTTCATTGTGCTCATTCTCTAAAATCCGGCGCCAGTTGGCAAGCTGCATGGGAAAGACTGTTGGAATGTCAATCACCGGCAATGTGAAAACAGCTGAAGAATGCTTGTTCAATACGGCTGAAAACAGATGCTCTATATTTTCTCGTGAAGAACCGAATGAGGCATCCCACCAAAGCCGGTCGCCGAGATAAAAAACGCGATCAGAAGTGAATGCGGTTTTTTTCAGTCCCATTGCAGGCACGAGTGTCATTAAAGCTGACAATGTTTTCCTGCCGATTTCCGATTGAGCAGCTGAAAAAGCTGTAAACGCTCCATAAGATTCACCCATTAATGCAATATGTCCGTTGCACCACGAAGCCTTCTGCAACGCTTTAAGCGTTGCTGCACCATCCTTTGCTTCTGCAGAATACGGTATCCATCTTCCGCCTGACTGATAGCGCCCTCTTACATCTTGCGCGACAAAAGCGACACCTAATTCACACCACGCTTTAGCTGTCTCGGAAAATGCTGATTTGCCATAGGGAGTTCTCGTGAGTATAACTGGAAATGCACCGGTTTCAGCCGGTACATAAGCATCTGCGCAAAGCATGGCTCCATCCTCTGCAGCCACCTCCCATCGAAAAGAAATCATTTTTGCCCTCCTTTCAATTTTTAAATCACCCAACAAACAAATCGAAATGATTACGATTTAAAACTCATCATAATTTTTATTCCTTTATATGTCAAGAATTTTTATTTTTTCCATACTTGCCAACGTTGTAAAATGTTATTAAACTTATAAATAGTAACAATTACGATTTGAAAGGGGCATCCATTATGAAGAAAGCCATTTTCTTGATTGCCACGTTCATCGTTATCCTTTCTTCCTGCTCAAGCCAGCCGGAGAACAGTGATACTAGTCATAACAAAGGCAGTCAAAAGAAAGAAATGTCGTATACAGATGACACGGGCCATAAAATTTCTTTCTCGAAAACGCCTAAAAAGATTATTTGTTTAACAGAAATTTGCAGTGATACGTTGCATGAATTAGGTTTGAAGCCTGAAGCTGTGCTCGAAGACGGACTTGTCAGCCAAGACGAATTTTATGGAAAAGACCATCAGATTCCATTAATCGGCGGCACGTTTTATGAACCTAACCTTCAGAACATTTATCAATATGAACCGGATTTGGTGATTGGGCTTGGCGGTGTTCATGATAATTTAAGAGACGGCCTGGGCGATAAAGCTCCTCTCTTCTTAGTCAATCCCAATCATTATCAAGACTCGCTTTCTTTCGTTGAAACATTTGGTTCGATGCTTGGTGAAGAAAAGAAAGCAAAACAGCTGACAAATGACTTTAAAAAGAAATTGGAGCAAGTGAAAAAGATGTCGCCGAAAAATAAAAAGGCTTTAGTTATGTACGGGTCTGATATTAACTTCGGCATTGATACACAAAGTTCCATTGTCGGTTCTATTTTAAATGAAATGACTGAATACCCGTGGAAAGTCAAAGGAAAGCAAGAAGGACACAATGCCGGTGGAACCAAATACTCGCTGGAAGAAATCTTAAAGGAAAATCCCGATGTCATCTTTGTCGAAACCTTCAATTTCGGAAATAATAAAGGGCCTTCATTATCAGAGCAGCTTGCTAATAACCGCATTTGGAAACGATTGAAAGCCGTGAAAAATGACAACGTCCATGAAGTCCGGACTTCGATTTGGGCAAATGGTCGGGGTGTCGGTTCGTTAACAATTATTCTCCGTGAAGCAATGGAACAATTATATCCAACGATTGATGTTGAAAAGGAATAAAATAAATGGGCGTGAAGCATAAACGATTATTGATTTTATATCTCGTCCTTGCTTTATCATGTATATACCTATTCTATCTTTCCCTTTCAGCAGGTTCTCCTTCCGCTTCTTTCAGCAGTGTGTTTCGCATATTGACAAAGGGCGGAGAGAGTGACCCGCTGCTTTATGTTTCCATCATGGAGATTCGGATGCCGCGGGCAATGATCGCCTTTTTCATAGGAATGATGTTCGCGCTGAGCGGAACCATCCTGCAGGATACTTTCCATAATGGTCTGGCTGGTCCTGAACTATTAGGTGTTAGTGCGGGTGCTTCACTCACAATGGCAGTGTTGACTGTTCTGCATTTGCCTGCAGCGTTTTATCTCCATCCGTTTATAAGCTTGGCTGGAGGACTGGCTGGAGGGATCGTTGTTATTTTATGCACGATGGGAAAAGCCAATAAACAAAATATGATTTTAATCGGCGCTGCAGTCAGTGCCTTTTTCCAAAGTTTAATCATCATCACCATCAGTATCGGCAGTCAAAATGATATCGGTTTGCTATTTTTTTATTTGATAGGCAGTCTTGCCAACAGAAATTGGGATCACGTGATAGAAATAGCCCCCTGGTTTCTTGTTTGTGTACCGACGGCTTTGGCCATGGCAAAGCCGTTGAATGTTCTTAGACTCGGAGATGAAGCGGCCCAAGGCAGAGGCGTTTCAGTCGTGAAAATGCGTACTTTTCTTTTATTTCTCAGTGTTTCGCTTTCAGCCGCCGGCGTTGCCGTATGCGGCCCTGTTGGATACATAGCATTTATTGCGCCTCACTTAGCGAGGCGCATAATGGGAACCAGCAATGCTTTTGTCATTTTACCGCTGTCAGGGTTGATCGGAAGCTGCACGTTAATGGGAACCGATTTGAGTGCAAGGATGTTGTTTTATCCGCAAGAACTGCCGGTCGGATTGTTTACAGTAATGTTTGGTGGTTTATTGCTCTTGTTCTTTTTAAATAAAAGGAGGAAGAGCGTATGAACTCTACAAACCGTTTTGTCATGCTGCTTTTTTTGAACGTATTCTTTTTAATCGTGTTTTTTTCGCTTTCCATGATCCTGGAGAACAACACATCCCCCCTGTCTGTCATTTCTGAGATGATCAATGGAACTGCTCCTGCTTACCGGTATGAAGTGATCCAAGATCTGAAAATTCCGAGGGGATTAACTGCGATATTGGCAGGCGGAATGCTTGGGCTTGCAGGCGCTATGATTCAATCCTTATCGAGAAATCCATTGGCTGAACCGGGGCTGATAGGTGTTACAGCTGGCGGAGTTTGCGCTGCTGTTTTATGGATTACATTTGGTCCTGCTCATTTGCAGCTTTCATTTTTTCTGCCATTCTTTGCATGCTTCGGCGGAATTTTGGCGGCCTTTTTCGTTTATGTATTAAGCTCTTATACCAAGAAGATGTCGTCTGTCTTTTTGTTAAACGGCATTTTAATTTCAGCGGTATTGCAAGCTGTGACTTCATTTATTTTGCTAAGACACCAAGAAGCGCTTGGAAGCATTTTATTGTGGACAATCGGATCATTGAATGGAAGGGTTTGGACTCACTTGAATCTTTTATGGCCAATTGCTGTTCCTGCGCTCATTGCGGGATTGTTGACAGCGGGAATAGCAAATGCCTGGAGGCTGGGAACAGAATCTGCTGTGCTCCTGGGCCTTTCTTTAAAGAAAACAAACGCTCTTTTATTTTTCATCTCTGCCCTTTTAACAGCAGGAGCGGTTTCGATTGTTGGCGCAATTGGCTTTATCGGTTTAATCGGCCCTCACATTGCCAAACGGATCGTTGGCGAGGATGCGAGAAAAAGCTTTCCTATCAGTATGCTGCTATCTTCTCTTTTGCTGTTAACAGCCGATTTAATTGCACAGTATATATTTTCATTCTTGCCTTTTTCTTTCATCAGCCAAAACATCCAGCTTCCCGCAGGAGCCGTAACCGTCATTATGGGCGTGCCTTTTTTTCTTTATTTATTAAGAAAACAAACATGATAAAAGCGAGGTGCTATCAATCATACCATGGATGCCATTACGATCGAAAACCTGTCTGTATCAATCTCAAGTAACAACATTATTCGCAATCTGTCTGTGAACATCCCCAACAATGAAATAACCGGGATACTTGGCACAAATGGTTCGGGGAAGTCCACCCTTCTCCGAACGATATCCAAATTGCTGAAACCCGATTCTGGACGAATTTCTATTCACGGAAAGCCGCTTCCCAGCTATTCGGCAAAGCAGCTGGCACAGACTGTTTCCATGCTGCCTCAATCGTATGACAGCGACCTTGACATGACCGTTTATGAACTTGTAGAACAAGGAAGGTTTCCGCATGCGGGAGCGATTAAAATGCTCAAAAAACAGGACCATGAAGCCATTAAATTAGCGCTCGAGCTGACGAAACTGGTGAATTATCAAGATCGCAAGCTGTCTCATTTATCAGGGGGAGAAAGGCAGCGGGCATGGATCGCTCTTTCCATTGCTCAGGAGAGTCCTATTCTTTTATTGGATGAGCCTACCACTTTTCTTGACGTACAGCATCAACTCGCAGTATTGGATTTAATTCAGTCCTTAAATAAGCAACAAAGGAAGACGGTTGTCATGGTACTTCATGACATAAATCAGGCCATAAAATATTGTGACCAGATGATGATTATGAAGGACGGGCGGCTCTACACACAGGGGCGTCCTGAAAACGTGATAACAGAGAAAACTTTACATGATGTATTCGGTGTAGAAGCTCACTTTTTCAATGAGCCAGAGACTGACCGGCAAATCTGTTTCCCTTTCCGGTACATTTAAAAAGAAAAGGATGATCATCGTGGCAAACGCAGAAATCATTATTTTATCTGGATTCCTAGGTTCCGGAAAAACAACCTTGCTTCAAAAAATTCTAGAAAAAGAAAGAAGAACAGCAGCTGTTGTAATGAATGAAATGGGTCAAGTCTCCATCGATTCAGATTCGGTTCGCAGCGAAACACCTTTAAAGGAATTGCTAAATGGATGTGTGTGCTGCACACTGTCTGATCAGCTCGAAGTTCAATTATCCGAACTGTTAAATCAATATGATCCTGATGTCATTTATATTGAAACAACGGGGGTTGCCCATCCTGTTGAAGTGTTGGACACCTGTTTATCTCCCCGTTTAGCTGAGAAAGTAAGAATTGGTTCTATCATTACTCTTTTGGACGCTGCCTGTTGGATGGAACGCAAAAAGTTAAAGATTCCTCTCCAAAAGCTGATTGTTGAGCAAGTAAAGCATGCAGATATGATCGTCATGAATAAGATTGACTGTATATCAAAGCGCCAAAAGAGAATCGAAGAGGAATTACATCGTATAAATCCAGCGGGAAAGCTGATTCCGGCTGAATTCGCTGACATCGATATTCAAACCATGACGAATCTTAAAAAGAAAGAAAGAGCCGAACATGAGAAAGTACACGCTATTCAGCATCTTCATATGAAAACTTATGTTCATACTTTCTTACATCCGATCAGCGAGAGGCTATTTGAAGATTTCTTAAAAACAATGCCTGATACGATCTACCGTATTAAAGGCTATATCCGTTTTACAGGAAATCCGGATACACTGCTTTTTCAATACGCTTACGGCATGCCTTTGCAAACAAAATCAAGATTGAAGATGAACAATACACTCGTTTTTATTGGTGATGATTTAGATCATCATACACTGCAAAAGACACTGTGCAATCTAGAGAAAACCAGCTTGTTAGAAGCTGACTAGTCTCTTTGCGATAAAAAACCATGAGGAACAACAAAATAATAAAACGGTTTAAAGCATAAAAAGCTGAGATGACCGGGTGTATTGCTAAAACATACACCCGGTCATCTTTATGTATCCTTTTCTGTTTACTGCCCTGAATGTGCAGGAATTCTTCAGGAAAGCGTTCAACTTCCCCTGCCTGCCCTGCGATCGAAAAGAGTTAAATCCTGTTTAATTTGAATCCCCTCCACTTTTTTTATCTGTTTTGCTTGGAACAGGATCAAAGCCTCCGGGATGAAGAGGATGGCATTTCAATAATCGTTTGATGAGCAAATAACTGCCTTTGATAAACCCAAACCTTTGAATCGCTTCAAGCCCATAGTTGGAGCATGTTGGATAAAATCTGCAAGTTGGCGGGAAAAGAGGTGATATCGCCTTTTGGTAGAATCGAATAAATATGATCGCTGCCCGTTTCATGATTCCTCCCGAAGAAATTTTGCTATATCCTTTGCAAAATATGTAACAATAAGATCTGCACCGGCCCTCTTCATCGCAAGCATGCTTTCCAACACTGTATTTTTTTCATCAATCCAGCCGTTTTGCGATGCAGCTTTTATTTGGGCATATTCACCGCTTACTTGATATGAAACCAACGGAATCTGGAGAGAATTTCGCATATCCCTGATGATGTCTAAATAAGGCAAACCAGGTTTAATGATCATAAAGTCCGCTCCCTCTTCAATATCGGACTGAGCCTCACGAAAAGCCTCCAAACGGTTTGCCGGGTCCATCTGATAGGTCCGGCGGTCACCGAAAGCCGGCGAATTATCCGCTGCATCACGGAATGGTCCATAATAGCTTGAAGCATATTTAATACCGTACGACATGATCGGTATGTCTTTATAACCCGATTCATCCAGCGCATGCCGGATATACGTCACAAATCCATCCA
>Ga0180436_10001814_pt1 | contig 20666 bp, 20 predicted proteins | sample SS_ome_2_FD_132434 | JGI IMG/M metagenome (GOLD analysis project Ga0180436, IMG submission 132434) | Hypersaline lake sediment archaeal communities from the Salton Sea, California, USA - SS_3_S_2 metaG | ecosystem: Environmental > Aquatic > Non-marine Saline and Alkaline > Hypersaline >...
AGTGTGTATGCCGCCTTACAAACAGAATCTTGTCAATTTTCTTACAAAGATCAAAGAGGATCTTTGTGAAGACTGTAACCGTCGCATAGATACAAATCCTATCCGTGTACTTGACTGTAAGAATAGCACATGCCAATCACTGTTGGTCAATTCCCCAAAGCTTATAGATAATCTATGTGAGGAGTGTGACAGTGACTTTAAGAAGCTCACAGCACTTCTTGATAACGCAGGAATATCCTACACAGTAGATACGAACCTTGTAAGAGGATTGGATTACTACAATAAAACGGCTTTTGAGTTCGTAAGCAACGAGATAGGTTCGCAATCAGCAATCGCAGGTGGAGGACGTTATGACAAACTTGTAGAGTTCTTGGACGGGAAACCTACTCCTGCAGTTGGGTTTGCCATAGGTATACAACGTATCATGGAACTTGTACAGATGCCAGAAGTTCAAAAAGAAGGGATCTATCTTGGAGCCATGACAGCAGAAGCAGTTGAAGTGCTTTTCCCTATAGCTACTGCAAAACGTAAAGAGCAAAAGGTGACTATGGAGTATACTTCAAAAGGTTTCAAAAGCCATATGAAAGGTGCAGATAAGGTCAATGCACGCTATGGTGTCCTTATAGGTGAGGATGAACTAAAAGATGGGACGCTTTGGGTGAAAGACTTTGAAACGAAAGAAGAGCGTACGGTAACTCTGGAAGAGTTTTTAAATACGCCTCTAGCGTAACCACGCTACGAGATCCCTGCTAAGTTTTGAAACAGCTGCATTGGTGGCTGCGACATACCCTTTTGCATCTGTGGTCGGTGTAGCTTCTTTATAGGTAAACCTCTTACTTCTAACGATAGTGCCTGTCTGCACACTCACAAGATTGAACTGTATCGAGACGACCGCATGTGACTCTTTATCGCGTACCCTGTGCTCAAAAGCAAATATATTACTCTCTAATCTATAATCTTCTCTTGCCGTGGAAGTATCAGCCAAGACCACCTTAAAGAGTCTGCTCTCATCCAAGGCCTCTATGATCGTTCCCTGTAAAAGCTTACTCATATTGTTCGACCATTCAGAGTTTCGATAGGTACCTCTGTCGATACTGCTGTAAGAGAAGTCCATCTTTTGTGATATCTTATTTTTTATACCCTGAGGATAGGTCACTTTGATACTTTTACTTTGATACTTACTGTTTTGAACCGTACTTACAGGAGCAATATCCAGACTATAGACCTTCAAAGCAGGCTCTTTCGTACTACATCCTAACACTCCAACAAGCAGCATAGTAAATGCTAATGGTTTCATTCTTCTCATTCCCCTGGCCCTCTCAAAGATTCTCTTGATTTAAACAGTAGATCGCTTGGATTGTTCTCTATACTTCTTGACATTTCATTCAGTTGACCCAAAAGTATATCAATATCCACAAGCATCGGTTCAAAGATCTTTTTGAGATTATAATCTCCCCTCTCAATGCTCTTTTCTACTTTAAGTGTCACACGATTAAAATTCTTGCTCGTTTCCATCAATTTATCTATCGTTGGAACAGTCACGCCTTTGATCTGGGCAAAATCTTTTTGTATCTGGTCAAAGTCTGTAATAGCTTCAGATAATTTTGTACTGATATCTGCCATCACTACACGGAAATCTTCGAGGGTTACGATAACTTTCTCTTCAACCTCTACACCTCTGGCAGTGACTTTTTCTACATTATTTAAGATATTTTCCATGGTTTGGATATTTTGATCTGAAAGCAATTTTTGACTTTTGGTCAAAAGGTCTTCTATTTTTGAGCCCACACCATTAATGTCACCTGTGAGTTTTGTAAGAAAAGAGGGTTCTGTCTTGATAAGCGGGATGAACTTTTCAGTAGGTTCCAAAGTCTTAGCTGCATTCGTACCACCGGTGATCTCTATAGATAAAAGCCCTGTGACACCGAACATCTGTGTAGAAGCTACCATGTCCTCTTTGATAGGTATATCCCTCTTTATCTCTACAAATACTTCAACCTTTTCAATGTTTTGGGGATTGATCTGTATCTTACTGACACGTCCTATCTCTACACCCCGTAACTGCACATCAGAATCTATAGAAAGCCCGGCAACAGACTCCTGCATCTCAAGTCGATAGGTATCAAACTCTTGCTGCAGGTCAAATTTGGCAAGCCAAAAAGCAAACCATACCATACCCGTCCCAAAGACCAATACAAAAATACCAACGATCGTATAATTGACTCTGCTATACATTTTTCACCTTGTCTTTAAACCTCTCTTTTGTGTATTCATTCTTGAAGAACTCTTCCACAAAGGGATGTTGTGATTGTAACACATTTTCCAATGTACCCTCCGCTACTACATGTTTATCAGCCAAAACGGCGATCCTGTCTACGATACTGAAAATGCTTTCCAGATCATGGGTGATCATTACTACGGTGATACCCAACAGATCACGAAGCTCAACGATCAGTGAATCGAAGTTTCGTGCACCTATAGGGTCCAGTCCTGATGTGGGTTCATCCAGGAAAAGCAGTTTTGGCTCCATGGCCAGTGCTCTAGCGAGTGCAGCTCTCTTTACCATACCACCACTCAGTTCAGAGGGATACAAAGAACCTACATGTGGCTCCAGACCTACCAGTGCCAGCTTAGATTGTACCAATTTATCCCTCATCTCTTTGGAGAGGTGGGTAAATTCTTTGAGCTGTACCTCTATATTTTCCGCAACGGTCAAAGAAGAGAAAAGTGCACCAAACTGAAAAAGCACACCCCAATCACTGCGTAACTCCTGTGCCTCTTTAAAACCAATGCTATCTAAAGACTTCCCCAGAACAGTCACTTCGCCTTCACTTGGTTCTAAAAGCATGATCATCTCTTTCATCAGTACAGACTTACCTGAACCACTCTGCCCTAAAATACCGTAGATCTCATTCTCGTTGATATGAAGGTTGATCCCATCATGGATGGTTCGTTCACCAAACCTTGTCACAACACCTTTCACATTAATGACCGGGCTCATAGTCCAAGCTCCGTATAGATCACTGAGAAAAGCGCGTCAAATGCGATCACCAAAAAGATGGAATTTACCACTGAAGCTGTGGTATGAAGCCCTACACTCTCTGTGTTAAGAGAAACTTGGAAGCCCCTGAAACAGCCTACCGCTGCGATGAGAAAGGCAAAGACCGGTCCCTTTATCATTCCAAGAATATAGTGTTTTACCTCTAGAATTTCATACAATCTCTCTATAAACAGGTTCATAGAGATACCCAGTTGCATCTTAGCTGCGACCATTCCTCCAAATATACCTATGATATCCGCAAAAAAGATCAACAATGGAAGTGCTACCATGAGGGCAATGACACGAGGAAGTACCAGAAATGTATACGGGTCAAACCCCATGGTACGCATGGCCGCTATCTCCTCTGTGATCTTCATGGCCCCTATCTCGGCAGTGTAGGCAGACCCACTACGCCCTGCAATGACAATAGCAGTGATCATAGGGCCTAACTCTCTGGTGATCGAGAGCGCTACAGTATCTACGATAAATATATCTGCACCGAACTTTGCCAACTGAACAGAGCCTTGATAAGAGATCACCATCCCAACCAAAAATGAAGTTAATGCGATGATGATGATCGCATTAAAGCCTGATTGGTGGATGTGATATACCGTCTCTTTAAAACGGATATCTTTGGGTTTGATAAGCGAATGGAAAAATGCATAAAAAAGGTGTCCGGTAAATGTTATGAAGCTTACAATATCTTTATACATTTTATGGGCACGTCTACCCAAGTTTTCTAAAAAACCAATCTTTCTTGGAGGTTTGATCTTTTCTGTTGTTCTATTGAGAAGATCATACATATCTTTCTGATTATCAGAATATCCTACGACATCTACCTCTGTCTCTTTTTGAAATGTTTCAAGGTACTCTATAAAAAGCAGTACACCCGCACTGTCAAAGTCACTAACACCGGTGAGATCCCAAATGATCTTTTTATCTTTCTTCAATGGTATTTTGAGAAGTTCCTCTCTTATCTCAGGTACACTGTTCAGTACCCATTCACCTATGGATATGAGTCTAAGATTCTGCTGGTCTTCTTCATAGGTCAGGAACTGCTTCTTCATAAGAACTATTATAGGTAAGATTAGATTAAGTTTGGCTATAATTACTACACTTATAAAAAGAGGTATGACGTATGAAAAATTTTGGTTTGGATATTTGGGGTGATGAAAACTTTATTATTCATGATGATACTGTCAATGTCAATTATGCATCTAAGCCTTCTTTGATATCTATCACTCAAGAGATACGTGAAAAGGGATATAAAGGGCCTCTTTTACTTCGTTTTCCACACCTCATATCCAAGCAGATCTCTACTCTCTTTGATACTTTTAACAATGCCAGAAAAGAGTTTAACTATAAGGGTGATTTTCAAGCCGTTTTTCCTCTCAAGGTCAATCAGTTCCCCAACTTTGTACATACCTTGATGGATGTCTCCCAAAATTACAACTATGGTTTAGAAGCAGGAAGTAAAGCCGAACTTATTATTGCTATGTCAAAGACCCCACTAGGTGCACCCATCACGATAAACGGTTTTAAAGATAAAGAGATGATATCACTCTCCTTCATCGCTGCAAAAATGGGCCATAATATTACAGTCACTATAGAAGGACTCGAAGAGCTTGAGACCATCATCCAGGTCAATCAGGAGTTTAATACTGATACTCAGACACCTGTATCTCCAAAAATCGGTGTACGTATTCGCCTGCATAGTTCCGGTATAGGTATCTGGGCAAAAAGCGGCGGGTACAGCTCCAAGTTCGGTCTTACTTCAACTGAACTGCTTGAAGCCTATGAGATGTTAAAAAAACATGACCTTCTTGATCACCTTTGGATGATCCATTTTCACATCGGATCTCAGATGGGTGACATCGCACCACTTAAAAAGGCACTGAGGGAAGCAGGAAACATCTATGCAGAACTTAAAATGCGTGGCGCTGATTCACTGGGTGCCATCAACATTGGTGGAGGACTTGCCGTAGAGTACTCTCAACATCCACAAAACCAAGAGAGAAACTACTCTCTCAAAGAGTTTGCCAATGACGTGATCTACCTGGTTCAGGAAATTGCAAAAAGAAAAGGGGTTGACGAGCCGGACATCTTTACGGAATCAGGAAGATATATTGCCGCAAGCCACTCTGTACTGGTCGCGCCGGTACTTGAACTCTTCTCTCAGGAGTACCATGCAAAGGGACTTCGACTTAAAGAGGTGAACCCTCCGCTCATTCAAGAGCTTTATGAACTACATACAAGTCTTAAACGTGTAAATGCACGAGAGTATCTTCATGATGCACTGGACCACATGGAGAGTCTGCTTACACTCTTTGATCTAGGGTATATTGATCTGGAAGACCGTTCAAATACTGAGATACTGGTCAATCTCATCATTAAAAAAGCCATCGCACTGCTGAAGAATGAAGACACAGATGAACTGAACAAACTCCAGGATCGTATACAGGAGAAGTATCTGGTCAACTTTTCTGCATTCCAATCGTTGCCAGATTTTTGGGGCTTGGCACAACATTTTCCTATCATGCCTCTTGACCGTCTTGATACCAAACCGACCAACCCGGCAAGTATCTGGGATATCACCTGCGACAGTGACGGAGAGATAGGGTTCAATCGTGATCTGCCACTCTACCTTCACGATATAGATGTCAATAAAGAGGAGTATTTTCTTGCCTTCTTCCTTACCGGTGCATACCAGGAAGTACTGGGAATGAAACATAACCTCTTTACTCACCCGACTGAAGCGATCGTCCAGTTCGATGATAAAGGCAACTATGAGATAGAAAATCTCATAGAAGCACAGAATCTTATGGATGTGCTTGATGATATGGACTATGACACCAATCTCATAGACAAAGCACTCAAGAACAAGATCGAAGAGTCCAGCCATATCAATAATGAAGAAAAGAGAGCGCTTTTAGGTAAACTTTACCTTTATTTAAGTGAAAACAGCTATCTTAAAACGATACAAGCCATCGACGAGGAGCGTAAGAAGTGAACCCATTTAGTCTTATAAAAGAAGATTTTCTTAATGTAAAAAGGAATGACCCTGCCCTGCACAATACATTTGAACTCTTTTTTAACTACCCTGGTCTATGGGCACTTCTTTTTCACAGAATTGCACACTGGTTCTATACAAAAGGACTGAGATTCATACCCCGTTTCATCTCAGCTATAGGGCATTTTTTAACAATGATCGATATACATCCAGCTGCACAAATAGGCCGCAGAGTCTTCATTGACCATGGTGTAGGTGTGGTCATAGGTGAAACTGCCATCATTGGTGAAGATGTGATCATCTATCAGCAGGTGACCCTGGGTGGTGTGAGTACAAGCAAAGGAAAGAGACACCCTACCCTTGAAGACAATGTTGTTATAGGTGCCGGTGCAAAGATACTCGGGAACATCACTATAGGTACAAACTCTAAGGTCGGTGCCAACTCAGTTGTCGTCAAGAATGTACCTGCAGACTCAACTGCCATAGGTATCCCTGCACGTGTACTCAAACGCGGGTTTGACAAGACACCCCTTAGTCATGACAAGATCCCAGATGTCAACAAAGAGATCTTTGAGTATCTCATCAAACGTATCGAAGTACTTGAAGATGCCCTTCCAAAAGGCAAAAAAGAAGATGTTAAAGAGAAAGATCATAAACTTGAAGAGCTCTATGATAACTTTATCCATTCTATGGACTAGATAAGCTCTACTACATTTTTTAACGCATCTTTTGATATAATTCACCAATTTATCATCAAAGGTTTTTACATGCTTTCAGATCGTATACAAACACTCTCTCCTTCACTCACTATTGCCATCTCTTCTCTTGCTCGTGATCTAAAGGCGCAAGGGAAAGATATTCTTTCATTCTCAGCTGGTGAACCAGACTTTGAAACACCTAAACGTATTAAAGATGAAGCTATCAAAGCGATCCAAGACGGATTTACACAATATACAGCTGTACCTGGTATCCCAGAGCTTTTAGAGGCAGTATCAACAAAGCTTAAAAGAGATAACAACCTTGACTATGCCCCTTCTGACATCATCGTAAGTAATGGTGCAAAACAGTCACTTTTCAACCTTTTTCAAGCTACTTTAAATGATGGTGATGAAGTGATCATCCCTGCGCCATACTGGGTAACGTACCCTGAGCTGGTAAAATATGCCGGTGCAGTTCCTGTAACCATAGATACTGATGAGATCTCTGGATTTAAGATCACAGCAGACCAGCTTCAAGCTGCTATCACACCTAAAACAAAAATGCTCATCCTTACTTCTCCATCGAATCCGACCGGTTCTGTCTATTCAGAGGCTGAGCTTCGCTCACTTGCTGAAGTACTTGAGGGAACAGATATCATTGTAGCGAGTGACGAAATGTATGAGAAGCTTGTTTATGACATCGATTTTGTGGCAGCAGCAAGCATCAGTGACGATATGTATCAAAGAACTGTAACGATCAATGGGCTCAGTAAATCTGTAGCGATGACAGGATGGCGTTTTGGATACCTGGCAACGCCTAAACAAGAGTTGATCTCTGCAATGAACAAACTTCAAAGTCAAAGTACATCAAACATCAACTCGATCACTCAAAAAGCTGCTATCCCTGCACTTTTAGGTGATGTAGATGATGAGATCGAGCAGATGAGAAGAGCCTTTGAAGGCAGAGCGGAAGAAGCAGTAAAACTCTTCAATGAGATCAACGGTCTTTCTGTACTAAAACCACAAGGTGCATTCTACCTCTTCGTAAATATAAAAGATATCAGTAATGACTCTATAGAGTTCTGTAAAGAATTACTTCAAGCTACTGGTGTTGCAGTTGTTCCAGGTATCGGTTTTGGTGCTGAAGGATACTTTAGATTCTCATTCGCAACGGATATTACAACGATCCGTGAAGGTATCAGACGTATTGAGAAATTTGTAGAGAGTAAAAAGTAAAACATTTTTACTCTCTACATAGTAACCATAAAAATTATAAAGTCTAAATAATATGTGTATATCATCTTTTAAAAAGTACTATCTGCGTTTAATTGCTATCCTTCTGTTAGGATATTTGTTTTTTAATCCCAATTTTGACATCAATACTGGTGTATTGATCTTGATATTTATCCTTGTCGGAATCCTGGGTGTTTTCATAAAATGTCCCAAGTGTGGACAGATCATTGGAAGTACGAAGAATGGTTTGCCATATATACCGCTCAAACATACCTGCCGTCACTGTGGGCAAAATACCGATATTTGCAAAGCAGAAGAGGACAAAGTCACCGATAGAAGACTTGAGAATATCAATAAATAGTCTATAAGCTAGAGAACTTTTGATTGAGAAACCCTTATAAAGTTATATGTATTATAAGATTATGTCTTTAAGTAAAGAAATAGCTTTGTAATCTCGAGCCTTGCTATTATGAGATGATTCAGCTATAATGGATTTATCAAAGATGATTTAGAGTTTCATCTTAGGCTAGATTTTTATTGCTTACTTACAATTTACAGTATTATCCTCCCAAAAGAACACTCCGTATTATATTTTGAAAATTTCAATAATGAAATTGTATAAACAACCAAAGGAATTGCATGGCAACTCAAGTAAATGGAACAGTAAAATGGTTCAACAGTGAAAAAGGTTTCGGTTTTATCGAACAAGAGAATGGTGGTAATGATATATTTGTACACTATCGTCAAATCAATAGTAACGGTTATGACCGTGTCTCCCTTAACGAAGGTCAAAAAGTGACTTTTGAGATCGGTGAAGGTCAAAAAGGTCCACAGGCTGAAAACGTTACTGGTCTTTAAGACCATCTATGGACAGAAAAATCTGTCCATATTTAGATACCTTTCATTGAAAAAATATTTATTCTCAGTTAAGTTTATATAGATTCTTTCTATTTGCAGTCTTCTGTTTTTTTAGATTTATCCAATTTACACATTCTAATATTATCGCGGAATAGAGCAGTTCGGTAGCTCGTTGGGCTCATAACCCAAAGGTCGATGGTTCAAATCCATCTTCCGCAACCAATTAAATAAAAAAGGAGAAAATATGTCAATAAACACAATAAATATATCTAAAATGATTAAACTAAATACATTGATGAGACTTTTAAGTAACAATGAACTATTTGATATTGCCTGTTCAAAATCAGGATTATCAATAAGTGATGCCAAACAACTTTTAGATCATAATAACCTAATAAAACAACAGTACTAAATAATAATACAGCTATATTTTAACTTTCATTACAGCCACATTTATACATAAATTCTTTTTAATGCCCTATATAAATTTGGTTGAGAATTTCCATTTTCTTATAATTGAAACACCTGAATATATTACACTAAAGTAAAAAGAAGTATATTTATCCACCTATAATAAGTAGAGCCACATAGGGTACAATATTGAAGAAGATAAAGATCATTTTAAATACTCCAAAAAATGCATAAATCATTGTGTTGTATATTTCCCTTGATATAGGGAACCAATAGCTTTGCATACGATAGACAAAGTCAGGTGCAAACAGAAAAAACATTACCCAGACTATAAAAATACCACCATTGATAATAGTACACCACATAAAGAATGATTCAAGCATCTGAATATCCATAATTTTTCCTTTAATATTTTATTTTTTTCATCTGTTTTACGGATACGTGTCATCCACGTTTCAGAATTTACTACCGGTGGTGCATACCCTCTTACACTGATAGTTGGTATCATATCTTTTGAAGTGGTACCATAAGTATGTGCGATATTATTGCTAATAAGCTTGATACTATTCACCATTTTTTCACCCATCTCTACCGTAGGATATAAATACTACAAGACCGCAAATGCACTCATTACTGATCTAATGCATTAGAAAAAGTGTGATTGAGTCTCCAGTTAATTATCCGTAGAGCTATACTCTTAGCTACATTTTGACGTTCAGCTAAAAGCAGAAGATCATTATAGCTTACGAAGACATTTCCTTTAGGATCCTCCCACACAAGCAGTTTTTGACAAAAGGCATCTAAACCAAGAGTCACAGCATCTTTCATCGCTTTTGCACCTGGTTTAGGACCTCCAAATAACAGTAACTTGGTTTTTTGCTCTTTCCCTCCTAGCTGTTTTTGGTAATCCACTTCACCAAATATGATTGTATCACCTTGAGATTTGATGGCATCGTTAACAGCTATCCAGGTTTTCTCGAAATCATAAGGACTTTTTAGTGTTATAATCGCTGAGTCATCGATGGTGTCGTTTTCAAAAGAAGCAATGTTATTTACATCAATGCCTGTTAATAGGTATGACATACTCCCATTAAACATCTCTTTCATTTGATCATCAATCTCAATGTCATATCGTTTGGATATATAGTCTAATGAATTATATATTATTTTAGGCTCTTTAGAATTTGATTCTTTATAGAAGAGTATCCGTAGAGGTAGCTCCATAGCCACTTGAGAGTTTTGGCGCAGCAATGCATTCTCAAGCTCCTCATTTGAAAACATCATTACGCGTGATGGAGGCATAAAAGAGTCCTCTTTTGCACCTAGTCTAGAATGATCTATCTCTAATATCATCTTCAAACTTTTATTGGTTTCTAAATTTGATGCTACTTTTTCGTAAAGTGTATCAACAGATTGATAATCTTTTACAGAAGCAGGCAAATCACCGCATCCACTCATAATGATTGTAACTGTAAAGAGTAAAAACAGCTTTGTGTATTGATTGATCAATTTCAATTCTTTCTTATTGATTAAGGCTTTGGCTTTATATAGTACATTTATAGCTGATACTCTCTTAGAAAGACGATTATATAAATACTTAAAATATGGTGACATTAAAATAGATTTTCCATCGTTCATCTAATAATGACTGCTGATAGTATTTTGTGAAAATTCTAAACCTTATAAAGTTATATATTATATAAGGTTTTCCCTTCACAAACTTCAGTTTGAATTTTAATGGTTATTTTTTAAACAATAAATTGAATAATGTTGTTTAAATTAAGACTATAATAGAACTCATGAAAGCATATTAGTCTCCTTGAATACGCTATAGGCTTTCTGGTAACTTTTAATTTCAGATTTCATAATTTTTTTCATTGACATGCCTCCTATAATCTTGTCCAAAATTTAAAAGTTGCCTTTTCCAAAATCACCATATTATGTATTAAGCAATCATCTAAACATAAGCTCATAAAATTATATATTTTATAAGGTTTTAAGAAGAAGACATTTTTGATATACTCTTATAGATGAAACTGAATAGTTCTCACAGCTGAAAGGGTTTGATGGAAGCAAAGAAATTACGTATACTTTTAACATTCCTTGCAGTATTCATGGTCTTTATTTTGTCTCAAATAGTAGAAGCTGCAGAGACTGGAGAGAAAGCATCTTTTTTTGAAGCAATGGGAATAGGATTAATATTATTTTCACTGTTGTATATCGGTTTTTCTGATTGGTTATATTATAATCATATTGCAGATGAAGGTATAGAACTTAAATATAATACTTTTCAAAAATTAGGAATTTTTGTATCAATTCTTTTTATAAGCATTTTTATTAGTGTTTTGTATAATCATTTTTTTGATGGAAACCTTGGTCTTTATGGCATTAATTTTTATATTTTAGTTGGTGTATTGTATTTCATAACAACACTTATAAATAAAGAAGAAAACAAGGGAAAGCAATAAGTTTAGATTGAGAAATAAAAACCTCATAAAGTTATATATTTTATAAGGTTTTTAGCTAAAGCTCAGTCCATCCTACGAATGTTATAAATGTGGTGTCATTACACAACTTAAAAAACTGATGAAACTACATTAAGAAATTAAGAAGCTGTTTGAAGACAAAAATGATACACTGTTAACTTATTTAACTATAATTTAAGCACACATTTTTTCGATGATGTAAAACTTAGCAATAAAAAGGATCAATAAAAATAAGTATGAAAAGAATTGTAATAAAAGTAGGAAGTAGTGTTTTAACAGAAACAGATGATATTGCTAAAGAGAGAATGATGAATGTGGTTTCTCTAATAGCAGAAGCAAGAAAAAATTATGAGATTATTTTAGTTACTTCAGGCGCAGTAGCTGCTGGATATACTGCTGTCCAGTTAAATAGAACCGTACCAACAAGTAAAAAGGTCTTGGCTTCTGTTGGTCAACCAATCTTGATGAGTTCTTACAAAAACAAGTTTGATATCTATGGAGTACATATCTCTCAAATCCTTTTAACTGAGGAAGATTTTGACTCAAGGACACATACAAAGATATTTCAAGACATCATAGAGAGAACTCTTAGAAATGATATCTTACCTATCGTCAATGAAAACGATATCACAACTACTCCAGACCAACTCTTCGGAGATAATGACCAACTCTCAGCATATGTAACTCACTATACTAATTCTGACCTTCTCGTGATACTTAGTGACATTGACGGATATTTTGATTCAAATCCAAGAGAGAACCCTGAAGCGAAGATAAGAAAATTCGTTTCAGTAATAGAAGAGGAAGAGCTCAATCAAGATTATACACCAAACTCAAAGTTTGCTACAGGAGGTATTGTTACCAAACTTATGGCTGCTGATTATATTATGAAGAAGAACAAAGAAATGTTCTTATGTAACGGATATGACCTTACCTCTGCAAGAGAATTTCTCATAGAGAAGAAACACAACAAAGGTACACTTTTTTCACCCAAAAAACAATAGAAACCTTTTTCCTTATTATTTGAAAACGAAAACCTTATAATCTAACATATTTTATAAGGTTATCCGCTGTAGCGACGTTTGCAGACCATAAAATCATAACCTTCGATAGAAAACCTTATAAAATGTTCTATATTGGCATGTTTTATAAGATGTTCATCTCTACAATTGACAGTTTGTATATTGAATGATAGAGTGTGTTCATGATAGTGATATCAACACACTATGCAGGGTATTTTATTTCTTCTTCTTAGTCATATTTTCCATTAAGAACCAGACACCGCCTATAATAGTGAACAAGATCGCTGGTGCGATCCATGGGTTTATTTTGATATATGCAAATAGTGCGATGATGGCCTCACTTGAATAGTATGCACTTAATCCTATCGTCAATACGAACACAATCGAGGCAAATACATTATAAAATGCAAACTTCCTAAAATCATATTTGGCTAATGCCATAGAGAGTGGAACGAGTGTCTTGATCCCATAGAGAAACTTTTGTATAAAAATGGCCCAAATCCCATATTTCCGCATGATCAATGTGGCCAGTGCAATTTTCCGCTTGTGTTTGGCAAAGTAAGGCTGTATCTGCTTTTTCTGGTATTTTCCAAGATAAAAAAGGAAGATATCTCCTAAAAAATTTGATACAGTTGCTACCGCTAAGGCAGTGGTCAGGTCCATTTTCCCCATAAAAGAAAATACACCAGCTGCAGCAACAATGAAAAGGGAACCACCAAAGGCAATAAATGCGATGGCCAAATAACCCCAGGTCTCTAAAGACGAAAAATCCATAAAATATCCTAAAAATCTAATTAATGAATCATATCTAAAATAAATAAATGCATCTATCTCCGATTAATATCTTGATATACATCATTGTCAAACTTTTTAATCTTCTGTATGATTACAGATATAATTTTTAAGGAGCCATAATGGCATTACTATATGCAGAACAAGTTGAATACCTAGATGTTGATGAGATGCAAGAGACGCACGAAGATGAGATAAAGATCTTAAATGAGATAGAAAGTCTTGCAGTAGATTATAGTATGGACAAATCAAAACGAAGTCTGCTAGAAGAAAAGTTAGATGAATATATCGCGCATGTAAAAGAGCACTTTGCCAATGAAGAGCGTCTGATGGAAAAATATGATTTCCCTTCTTTTGAAATGCATAAAATGGCTCACGATATGTTTTTGATGGATCTCAGTTATGCTATCAAGCAGTGGAAAGAGTTTGGTGATATAGATAAGATCATCAATTTTATCTATAAGTCACCAGAGTGGATCGTCATGCACATCAACTCTGTGGATGCGCCAACATCGATGTATTTATCGCAAAGAATGGCACTTGAGCTAGAGGAGAACGAAGAGTAGAGATAGGTATTATATTTATTAATATAATACCTTCTACATGGCATCTCTGTACTCACACTCTCTACACACAGAGTGAATAGGCTATAATCATATCCATGATAAGTACACTGCTCTCCATTCTCTTTGTCTATGTCTTTATACTGCTTGGCTATATGGCCAAACGCATCTTCAAAGATGATATGAACACCAAGACACTCACACTTATGTCTGTCTACTTTCTGCAGCCTTTTGTGACTATCTGGGGATTCAGTACTGCCAAACTGCACAGTGAGCACATATTTGTACCATTTATCTATCTGGCTATTATTTTACTCCTGCTCATTCCTACTATTGCTCTGGGCAAAATGATCTTCGATGATCCAAAAGAGAGAGCCATCTTTTCCATCGCAGGGTTTGTAGGTAATACGGGAAATATAGGTATCCCTCTTGGTATCGCTCTCTTTGGAGAAGCATCTGTCATCTACACTACCCTTATCAACATCGCCAATGTTTTTGTGGTCTATATCATCGGTGTCTATATCTATTCCCGTGGTTCATTCAGCATCAAAGATTCACTCTTTAACATCGTTAAGATCCCGATCATACCTGCTTCAGCTGTTGCTATATTTATTAATATAAATAACATACCTCTCGGTGCCCAGATAGAGGAATTCCTAAAGATGGGAGCCTATGCCGGTATCGTACTGCAACTCTTTTTGCTGGGTACTTTCCTGCAAGGGATACGTATACAAGAGCTGCATCCAAAGCTTTTCATAGGCACTATCAGCCAAAAATTTGTCATCGTTCCTTTGGCGACAGCCATCATACTCTCTTTCACAGATCTTCCTCTGTTTGTACAGGGTGTCATCTTCATGGAGATGATGGTCCCTCTGGCAGTCGCCAATATCAACCTGGCCTCTTTGTATAACTGCAGACCTAAAGATGTGACCTCGCTTATCCTGCTAAGCACACTTTTATTTATGCCTCTACTCTTTGGTCTGAGTTATGTCATAAATCACTACTATTTGTGATAAAATAACCCTATTACTTTTGAGGAGTCATCATGTCTAAAAAAACCCTTATCATCGGTGCGGGCGGTGTTGGAAACGTCGTTGCTTTTAAGTGTGCTATGAACGCTGAAACTTTTGGAGATATCACCCTTGCAAGCCGTACACTCAGCAAATGTGATGCTATTGCATCAAATGTTAAAGAAAAAACAGGTGTGCAGATACAGACACGAAAAGTCGATGCAGATTCGATACCCGAACTCAAAGAACTCATCGCTGCTACGGGTCCGAATATCGTTATTAATGTAGCCCTGCCTTACCAGGACCTCACTATCATGGATGCCTGCGAAGAGATGCAGGTAGATTATCTCGACACTGCAAACTATGAACACCCGGACACTGCAAAGTTTGAGTACAAAGAGCAGTGGGCCAGAGATGAAGAGTTTAGAAAAGCGAACATCATGGGTTTACTGGGCAGCGGCTTTGACCCTGGGGCAACCAATGTCTTCTGCGCCTATGCGCAGAAACACTATTTTGATGAGATACACACCATAGATATCCTCGACTGTAATGCCGGAGACCACGGATATCCTTTTGCGACCAACTTCAATCCTGAGATCAATCTTCGTGAAGTCTCTGCAAAAGGGAGATATTGGGAAGATGGAGAGTGGATAGAGACTGAACCTATGGAGATCAAACAGATTTGGGATTACCCTGAAGTAGGGCCTAAAGACAGCTACCTGCTTTACCATGAAGAGATGGAGAGTCTGGTCAAACATATCAAAGGGCTCAAAAGGATCAGATTCTTCATGACATTCGGAGAGAGTTATCTCACGCATATGAAATGTTTGGAGAATGTAGGAATGTTAGGCATAGAAGAGGTAGAGCATAAAGGGCAGAAGATCGTTCCGATGGAATTCCTCTCTACCCTGCTTCCTGACCCTGCAAGTTTAGGACCGCGTACCAAAGGAAAAACCAACATCGGTATCTTTGCCAAAGGACTCAAAGATGGGAAAGCAAGAACAGTCTATATCTACCAGGTCAGTGACCATGAAAAGTGTTATGCTGAAGTGATGAGTCAAGGTGTAAGTTACACGACTGGTGTACCAGCCATGATAGGAGCCAAACTGATGATGGAAGGTAAATGGCAAGGTAAAGGTGTCTTTAACATGGAAGAGTTTGACCCTGATCCATTCATGGAAGAGATGAACATACAAGGTCTTCCTTGGAAAATAATGGAACTTGAAGCTGATGAAACACGTGTAGTCTCATCATAAAAGTTTACGAATGGATTTTATACTAAAAAAAGCGGTCTCCATCTTCCTAATGCCCCTCTCTATTGGGGTACTATTGATCCTGCTCGCTTTAATACTAATTAATATAAACAAGATCAAGAAAGCAAAAGTGATGCTCGCGCTAAGCGTAGTGTGGCTGTTTCTATTTTCATATGGACCCTTTGCCAATCTACTCTTGCACACTGTAGAATCCAACTACCCCACTCTGCACACTGCACCAAAAGATATCAGGTACATCTATGTTTTGGGCCATGGTCACGCTACAGATGAGAACCATCCTATTACCTCACAATTGACTGAAACTGCAGTGGTGAGACTCAACGAAGGGATCCGCCTTTACCATCAACTACATCAAAAAGCCAATATCATTGTTTCAGGATATAGTGGACTCTTTGATCCTACGACCCATGCTGTCATGCAAGAGAAATTGGCCCTGTCTTTAGGTATCAAAAAAGAAAGTCTCATACTTCGTCCTGAACCAAGGGACACAGAAGAAGAAGCGAAAGCTGCAAAAGCATTGATAGGTAATGAACCGTTTATTCTAGTGACCTCAGCCTCGCACATGAGCAGATCTATGAATTTTTTCAAACATGAGGGCTTAAACCCGATCCCTGCCCCGACCAACCACTTGGCAAGCATACAACATCCAAACTACACAGATATCTTCTCATCTGATGCACTTGAAAAGTCACGTATCGTTTTTCATGAAGTGCTTGGTCTGATCTGGCAAAAACTCAAAGGGATCTGATGATGTTTACAGGTTTTCCCAAAGAAGGATTAACATTCCTGAGCGACATTATCATTAACAACTCCAAAGAGTGGCTTGATGACCATAGAGATGAGTATGAAAAGTATATCCTCTCACCTAACAAAGCCTATGTCGAAGAGATGGGTGAGCATTTGCAGATACTTGTGCCACACATTCACGCCATCCCCAAGATCAACAAATCACTTTTTCGTATCTATCGTGATGCCAGATTTCACCGACTTGACCCTATAAAGGAGCGTATTGGTATCATCTTCTGGCAAGGAGATACTCACCGCATGCAAAGCAGCTCATTTTACATGCATTATGATCCCTTTGAGATCTTTGTCGCTGCAGGTATACGAAGATTTAAACCACCCCTGCTCTCTAGCTACAGAGAGTACATTAAAAATGATGCAAAAAGAGAAAGCCTTCATCATATCCTTGAAACCCTGAAAGAAAAGGGCTACAGCATTCCTGAACCAAATTTTAAACGTTACCCTGTAGGTTTGGACAAAGAGGACAAGTATGCTTACCTCTATCTCTATGGTGCCATGTATGCTTACATCACATTTCCACCTGATGAAACCTTTCACTCTGAAACCATCATAGAGAGGAACTTCAAGATCTATGAAGATATGTTCGATCTGCACCAATGGGTCTATGAATTGACCTGTGTTGAAAAAAATACACAAGAAGAATTCTGCTAAACTATACTATCTAAGTCTGCTAGACAATAGGACAAGAGAAGCAAATGATTTCACTTTTTAAGATCGCCGGGTTCACACCCTATATACTCATCATCATACTCAATGCGATGACAGACCTTGGGCATAAGATCATATTGCAGAACACCATATTCAAGTCCTATGAGGGTTCTGAGCTCATCATACTCACAGCGATCGTCAATGCGTTGATCCTTCTGCCGTTTATCTTTCTTTTTTCTCCTGCAGGTTTCATCTCAGACAAGTACCCTAAAACCAAGGTAATAGAGTACGCTTCAATGGCAGCCATCGGTATCACTACTTTGATACTGATCTCTTACAATATGGGCTGGTTCTGGTTTGCATTTATTCTGACCTTTGTACTTGCAGCACAAAGTGCCATCTATTCCCCTGCAAAGTACGGACTGATCAAAGAGATGGCAGGTAATGAAAAGCTCGCCGTTGCAAATGGACTGGTACAGGCAGTCACCATCGCTTCCATACTTGCAGGCGCAGTGGTCTACTCCATCTTCTTTGAAAACCTCCTGCAAGATGCAAGCACACTGCCTTCAGAGATACTCACCTATATTGCACCGGTAGGTTATCTGCTTATAGGTGCAAGTACTGTAGAGTACCTTTTGGCAAGACGGCTTGCAAAGAAGTTTCATGCAGTGCAAAGCAATGAGAGTATGACATTTGAGACTAAAGAGCACAGCAGCTTCACATACCTGAAACAAAATCTCTCTGTTGTCAAACACAATGAAACAATCTGGCTGAGTATCATAGGTCTTTCCATACTTTGGGGTGTATCTCAAGTTGTTCTGGCCATCTTTGGAGAACATCTCAAAAGTACACTGGGAATTACAAATACCATCGTTGCACAAGGTCTTCTTTCGCTGGCCGGTGTAGGGATGATCCTGGGATCCATGTTCGCTGGGCGTGTCAGTAGGAACTACATAGAGACCGGTATCATCCCGCTGGGAAGTTTCGGTGTGGCAGTTTCCCTCTATATGATCCCCTCTCTTGGCTCTTTATGGTCACTTGGTACAGCGATCTTATCTTTTGGATTCTTCTCAGGTCTCTTTATCGTTCCGCTCAATGCCCTTATCCAGTTCTCTTCACCGCATAACATACTTGGAAAGGTCCTGGCCGGCAACAACTTCATGCAAAATGTGAGTATGTTCCTCTTCTTGATACTCACTGCTGTGTTCGGGTATTTCCAATTTTCAGCTATAGGACTCTTTTACATTATCTCCACTATCGCTTTTTTGGGCATGGTCTATACATTTATCAAGCTTCCACAGTCACTGGTGCGTTATATGATACGTATGATCATGGGGATAAAATACAGCCTGCATGTCGAAGGTCTTAAACATATTCCTGCTGACAAAGGCATACTGTTTTTAGGAAACCACATCTCCTTTTTAGACTGGGCGATCCTGCAGATCGCCTATCCCAAACAGATACGTTTCGTGATCGAGAGATCCTACTATGACAGATGGTATACCAAACCCTTCCTGGACTTCTGGGGAGTGATACCAATATCGAGCCGTAGAAGCAAAAGTGCCCTGAGCAAAGTCACTGAAGCACTGAACAACAGTGAAACGGTCGTACTCTTTCCAGAGGGTCACCTTTCACGAAACGGACATCTAGGCACATTTCAAAGGGGTTTTGAAGTTGCCACCAAAGAGGTAGAAAATGCCGTCATCATACCTTTTTATCTAAGAGGACTCTGGGAAAACAACTTCTCTTATGCATCTAAAAAGATGAAAAGCAACAAAAGCAAAGAGATCACTGTAAATTTTGCAAAAGCGATCGATATCCACTCAACTGCCGCAGAAGTAAAGAAAGCGGTATTTGACCTCTCGGTAGAAAGTTGGAAACACTATGCCCACTCTCTGCCAACACTCCCAAAAGCTTGGATATACTCAGCTAAAAAAGTGGGCAAAAGACTTTGTATAGCTGACACTACAGGTACAGAGTTGAGTGGAGATAGATTTATCTCCCAAACACTCATAATGGCCTCTGTACTCAAGCCAAATATGAAAGAGGATCAGCATATCGGTCTGCTTCTGCCTCCTTCCATAAAAAGCTCTATGGCCAATATGGCACTGCTTACACTCGGGAAAAGCCTTGTAAACCTCAACTATGACAATGGAGAAGAAAATCTACAGCATGCGATAAAGAGTGCCAACATCAAACAGATCATTGCATCTCCACAAGTGATCTCCAAACTCAACGCTAAAAACATTGATATAACAGCATTACAAAAAGGTGTTGAGATCATCAATATTGAAGATATTTTAGAGAATGTAAGTCAGCGTAAAAGCCTATGGACACTGATGATGGTAAAACTATTCCCTGCATGGCTCTTAAGTCTCCTGTTTGTCACCCACAGCCAAAATGATGACACCGCTGCGATACTCTTTTCAAGCGGAACCCAAGGGCAACCAAAAGGCATCGAATTAAGCCATACAAATATCATGGGGAATATCAAACAGACCACTACACTCATCAACCCTACAGATCAAGATGTCATGTTGGGAACGTTACCTGTGTATCATTCATTTGGACTGACCATTACCACACTCCTGCCACTTGTAGAGGGTATTCCAGTAGTGTGTCATAGTGACCCTGAAAATGGTTTGGCCATTGGTAAACAGGCCGCAAAATACCAGGCAACCCTGCTCTTCAGCACGGCTGATCATCTCAAACTCTATACTCAGAACAGAAAACTCATTCCACTCATGTTCAAACATTTGAGAATGGTAGTAGCAGGCGCAGAGAAATTGCCTGCACAGACACGTAGTGCATTTAAAG
>Ga0180436_10001816_pt1 | contig 20658 bp, 9 predicted proteins | sample SS_ome_2_FD_132434 | JGI IMG/M metagenome (GOLD analysis project Ga0180436, IMG submission 132434) | Hypersaline lake sediment archaeal communities from the Salton Sea, California, USA - SS_3_S_2 metaG | ecosystem: Environmental > Aquatic > Non-marine Saline and Alkaline > Hypersaline > Sediment...
GGGGATGTGGGGCGTAACGACACGTCACCGAGTCGTTTGGCCGCGAATTCCGTAGCGAATGCGGACGTGGCTGTCCCCTTTCTTCAGAGAATGTGCGTTCGACGGGAAAAGGGTGCAGGGGGGCTGTTGAAGAATGCCTTTGATTTCAGGCACTTGAGCCTGAAGGGCTCGCATTCGACAGCCCCGGGCAGAGCGACCGGCCCTGGCCGGGAGCGTCGCCCTGGGTTTCCAGGTCATGTCATCCAAGCCCTGTAGGGGCGTAACCGACCTCTTAGCTGCATGTTGCGCCCCTGTAGGGCTTGGCTGTAATACGACCGGCATACCCAGGGCGACGCTTGGGCCTCCGGCCTGCGCTCTGCCGTGCCTACGGCAGGCAGGCCCTGGGCTGTCGACTCCGAGCCTTTCAGGCTCTTATAACCAGGCGAAAGTACTCTTCAGCAGCCCCACAGGCGCCCTCCGCCCGGCGCTTCGCCCCAGGCTCCCAGCTTCGCTCTGCGAGCTGCGCAGGGCAGGCCGAGAGCCAGCCCCTTTTCCCTGACGCCATACCTTACGCCGATCCCCGCCAGACACGTACACGGCTAGCCCGGGGGACAGATCGACGATATGAAACTGAGCCCGCCCAGCGGCGGGTGACTGATACCCGTCGTCCCCTCGAAGTGTACGGCCCCCGCTTCGGTGCGCTGTCGATCAGCTAATGTCGAACTTGTGCATCATTCGCCAGAGAGTCTTTCTGCTGATCCCCAGGGCCTTGGCGGCTTGGGTGCGAACTCCTCCCGAGTATTCCAGAGCTTGTCTGACATGCTCACGAACCGCGTCAGTCAGAGGCGGAAACTCGCTTTCCGTGCTGTGCGGATCCCCCGCCAGGACGCTCTCGGGCAGATCGGCCAGTTCGATCGTCTCGCCGGTCCCCAGAACGTAGGCTCGCTGTATTACGTTGCCGAGTTCCCGCACGTTGCCCGGCCAGTTGTGCCTGCTCATCGCCGCCATCGCCTCCGGTGAGATTCCCCTGGCGTGCATACCCAGAAGCATCGCCACCCTGCCAAGCATATGCCTGACCAGCAGGGGGATGTCCTGACGCCTGTTACGCAGCGGCTCGATCGACAGGCAGATCACGTTCAGACGGTAATACAGGTCGCTTCTGAACTTGCCGGCCTCCACGGCCTGGGCCAGGTCCAGGTTAGTCGCCGCGATAACGCGCACGTCGATCGGAATCGCCCTGGCGCCCCCCACCGGTATGACGGCGCGCTGCTCAAGCACCCTGAGCAGCTTGCTTTGCAGCGAAGTGCTCATGTCGCCGACTTCGTCAAGGAGAATCGTCCCTCCATTGGCGGCCCGCAGGAATCCCATTGTCGCCTGCTGCGCCCCGGTAAATGCGCCCGCCTCGTGGCCGAACAATTCGCTCTCCAGCAACGATTCGTGGATCGCGGCGCAATTAACCCCTACAAACGGGCCGTCTCCTCGCTTGCTGGCCAGATGAATGCTCCGTGAAATCAGCTCCTTGCCGGTTCCCGACTCGCCCTGGATCACCACATTGACGTCATGCGACGCCAGGCTTGGAATATGGCGGCGCAACGCCTCAATGCACGGTGAACACCCGATTAGCGCCTCCTCCGGTCCGCAATGGGCGCCTTCCTTAATCATCCTGCTATCCTCTCGAATAGCCCGACACGGAACCAGAGCATAACTCCTTCCTGCAGCGGTCCGGAATCCGAGACAGAACCCTACAATATGGGGCGGAGTTCGAACTGTAACGCCACCCTGAACGGCTCTGATTTGTGCCTACTGGTACTTTCTATAATAATATACATCTCCATTCCGGAATATGGACTTTTTCAGGCGGAAAATATGCACCAGAAACGCAACGGTCTTGCCAGTCGGAGATTAACGCCGACAAAACTTCCGTATTCTCGTGGTTTTTCCTCAGTCAGTCCCCCATCGGCGTGACAACTCCTCGGGGACGGCCCGTCGCGAAAAAAGCCGTTGCCGTTGGCCTTGCGGCGACTATTATGGTTTCAGCACGTTGGGAGTTTTGCTATGGATGAATCTGAACGGCAGTGGCGGTGGATGATAGACGGCCTTCGCAGCGGCGATCCTGAGACTATCGAGCAGTTTGTCGCCAGGTACGGACATCTGCTCGAACGGGTGGCCGACAATAATATCGCCACGCAGATGGGGCGGCGGTTTGGGGGGGATGATGTTGTCCAGTCCGTCTGCCGGACCTTCCTGCGGCGGGTCGAAGTGGGGCAGTTCGAACTCGACGACAGCGAGAGTCTCTGGCGGCTGCTGTGTGCGATAACGCTGACCAAGGTCCGCGAAAAGGCGCGGTTTCATATGCGCAAGAAACGCTCCCTCGACCGGGAGGTCCGCGCCTCCGGCGGCGATGACGACGATCGCGGCGGGGGGATGTTCGACATGCCGGGCGGCGATCTTACCCCAAGCATCCAGATCGAATTCGCCGACACGTTCGAACATCTTATCTCACAGTTGGATGACGAAGAACGCATCGTTGTCGACATGAAGCTCCAGCAGAAGTCCAACGCCGAGACAGCAGAAAAACTCGGCAGCTCCGAACGAACGGTAAGACGCCTGCTGGCGAAACTTATGACGAAGTTTGAGGCGGCACTGGATTAGAAACGGCAACGGCTTTCCACCACGGATGGCACGGATAACACTGATGGTTACGGCCACGGCGACGACAGCGGAGACGGCATTTGACGGCGGATGAACACTGATTGTGCCAAGTGTACCGGCAATGGTGACCAGGGCAATGGTGGAGCGGGTTGTTCGGGTCTAGCTGTCGCCAATTGCCGCGCCGTTACGGAGTAAGGCATGATGTCGGAGTTTTCTTCAATTGACGAATCGGCGCGTCGGCGGTTTGAGGCCGCCTGGGCCGACGGTCAGCCCGGGGCGATCGAGGACTTTCTGCCCGCCGGCGGTGATCCGAAGTATCTCGCTACGCTCGAAGAACTTGTCTGCATCGAGTTGGAGTTCGCCTGGCGGGCCGGCGGCGCCGGTCCGCTCGTCGAAGAGTATCTTCAGCGGTTCGAGCGGCTTGACGATCCGGGCATCCTGCTGCGGCTGATCGAACAGGAGTCGGCGGTGCGGCATCGGTTCGCGGATGCTCCGTCGGTTGACGAGTATCGGCGGCGCTTCCCGGAGATTATCGTAACCGGCGGGGAACTGCCCACCGTCGCCCCGCGCGCGGGGGCCGGCGGTTCCGGAGATCGCCTGGCGCCGGGCGATGAGACTGAACGATATCGCGTCGAAGACGAGTTCGCACGCGGCGGATTCGGCGAGATCCTCACCGTCTTCGACAAGTCGCTGCGGCGCACGGTGGCCCTGAAGCAGTTGAGTTCGAAAACGATCGAGGCGTCGGAGTTCCGCAGGCGGTTTCTCAACGAGGCCCGCATCACCGCGTATCTCGAACACCCCGGCGTTGTGCCGGTCTACCAGCTCCACGAACCGCCCGGCCGCGAGCCGTACTACACCATGAAACTCGTGCGCGGCGATACGCTGGCCGACGCGATAGAACAGTTCCACGCGACAGAGCACTCGCCGTCCGATCAGCAGGTTCATCGCGCCCGGCTGCTGGGGGCGTATCTCACAGTCGCGCGGACAATGGCCTTCGCACACAGTCGCGGCGTGATCCATCGCGACCTGAAGCCGGCGAACATCGTCCTCGGCGAGTTTGGCGAGACGGTCGTTCTCGACTGGGGCCTGGCCAAGCGAACCGGCGGGGGCGCCGACGAACTGTCGGCGACGCCCGCCGGCCCGTCGCCCGAACCGTTCGAGATGACGCTCGACGTGACGCAGGCCGGCGACGTGATCGGAACGCCTGTCTACATGTCGCCCGAACAGGCCTCCGGCGCGACCGACACGATGGACCAGCGATGCGACGTCTACGCGATGGGGGCGATACTCTACGAACTGCTGACCGGAAAACGGCCCTACCGCGGGTCGAGCAGCCGGGAGGTCATCGAGAAGGTCATCGGAGCCGAACTCGCCGCCCCGCGGTCGGTGTCGCCGGCGATTCCCCGCCCGCTCGAGGCGATTTGCCTCAAGGCGATGGCGTCCGATCCCGACGACAGATACCCGTCGTGCGCCGAACTGGCCGACGACGTCGAGCGGTTCGGGGCCAACCAGCCGATCGGCGCCTACCGCGAATCGATCGGCGAGCGGTCGTCGCGCTGGATGCGCCGTCACCGCACCCTGGGCCTGGCGGCGATCGCGGGTCTGATTGTCGTCGCCGCGGTGGCGGTTGTCGCCGCGGTGATGATTAACCGCCAGAGGACCCGCGCGGTCGCCGCGGAAGCCAGGGCTGTGGCGTCGGAGTCCAAAGCCGTCGCCAGCGAAGCCGGGACCCGCAAGGCGCTTGAAGCGGCCCGGCGGTCGCTGTACGCAACGCGGATAGCCAACGCGCAGCACGAATGGGCCGCGGGATACTTGAGCAAGGCCGACGCGCTGCTGGACTCCTGCGACGAAGATCTTCGCCGATGGGAGTGGCGGTATCTCAAACGCTTGTGCAACTCGCACGTCATGGAAATACGCCCTCCCGGCCTGATGGTCCTGGCCGCGGCGTTCAGTCCCGACGGCGATAAAATCGCCACCGGAGGAAACGGAGGCCTGCACCTGTGGGACGCCGCGTCGGGCAAGTTGATATGGAAAGCGCCCCCTACGGGCGATGATGTGCGGAAAGTGCGCTTCAGCCTTGACGGTTCGCGAATCTACGCACTGGGCTCAAAGAAGATCAGCGCCTTCGACGCGAAATCCGGGAGGCAGTTCTGGTCGCTAGACGAGGCCCACGGGATGGTCTTCGGCTGGGCGGTCACGCCGGACGACAGGTACGTGATGCTGTTCAATCGCGAGCAGAAGTTGGTCACGATCGACGGTGAGTCCGGGCAGGTCGTCAACCGTTCGGTCAAGCTCGGCACGATCGTTTCGTCGATCGCCTACAGCGCCGGGGACAAGCGCATGGCGATGGGCTTCAACATGTACGGGGACGTGAACATCCACCAGTTGGGCTCATCGGTCAAACCGCGGAAGGTCCAGTCCGGCCAGCGCGACGTATACGATCTGGCGTTCAGCGCGGACGGATCGCTGCTGGCCTGCGCAGCGGGCAATCCCAACACGTCCGCCGGCACAGTCAGGATCTGGGACACGCGGACCGGCAAGGTCAACTGCGAGTCGGTCGGCAAGATCGACGTCGTTACGAAAGTCGCATTTTCGCCCACCGGCAAGCAGGTCGTCACCGTAGGATACAACCGCAAGCTGACGATCTGGTCCATGCGCTCGGGCAAGCTCGTCCCTGCACGCACGTTCCGAATTCGCGGAGGACGCGTCAACGACTTGTCGCTGGACAACACGAACAAACGCGCGATGACGGTGTCCGACGACGGCGCCGCCCGCGTGTGGGACCTCACGCGGGATCAGGAGCATCTGCAGTACGGCGTTAAGTGGCGGGACATGCGCGGGGCGGCGTTCGGCAGGGATTCGACCTGGTTCGTAGACGCCACCGGCGTTGCGCGATCGACGAGATCGCTGGAGTATCTCGGCGATCTCGTCCGCGGCGGGGCGACGTCCGCCGCCGGAGTCGCAGCTTCCCGAGACGGCACGAAATTCGCGATCGGGGCGTCCAACGGCATGATCGGAGTCTGGCGGATCGGCGAGTTCCCGGTCAAGGTCGACCTCGATCGCCAGACCGGCAGGGCGACTTCGCTGGCGTTCAGCCCCGACGGCGAGAAACTCTTGAGCGGATCCGACAGCGGACCGGAAGTTCGCCTGTGGGACATCGAGGCCGGCAAGACGATTCGAACCTTCGGAGCCGAAAACGGGACAACGCGAATCGTTTCCTTCAGCCCCGACGGCAAACGGGTGCTGGCGGTTCGGAAGATCACATCCGGACCGGGCAAGCTGCCGAGATACAAGCTGAGGGACTGGCGCACCGATGGTTCGTCAGCGGGCGACTGGAGCCTCGAACGCCATGAAATATACTCCTTTGCGTTCAGCCCGGACGCCAGGCTGCTGGCCACCGGCGATCGGATAGACGGACGCGTGGTCATATGGGACGCCGCGACCCGCGAGAAGATCACACAGGTCACGGGCCACGTCTCGGGCGCGTCGGCCATTGCATTCATGCCCGGTGGAAAGCGTATGATCACCGCCGGGGTCGATCGGTCGGTGAAGCTCTGGAACGCCGAAACCTGGACCGAAGTGCTCACGCTGGACGCCGGAGCCGAGATGGACACCCTGGCGATCAGCCCCGACGGCGCCACCATTGTTGTAGTCGATCACTACGCCCAGCGAGCCAGGATCTGGAACGCAGGCCAGCCCGGTCCGGTGAAGCTGGGCATGCCCTGGCGGAATGTGACTATGAAGGAGCTGTTTCCCAACATGCCCAGGGGGCCGGGCCTTCCGCCGGTTGAACTGCCCGGCGGCCAGCCGCGAGACCCGCACCGGCGGTATCGAAACATCACCGTTCCGGGTCAGAACAGAGGCGAGATCTACTCGCCGGCGACCCGGCCGGGCGTCCCCGGCCCGAACAGTTCGCCGGTGGGGTCAGCGCTCTGACCCACGCTAGAAGTACAGGCTGACATTGCTTCCGATCAGTTCGGGGTTATCCAGCAGGTGCTGGGCGGCTCTTCGCTGCAGGACGTGGGTGGGGATATGAGTTCGCTTGAGATGGTTGCGAACGAACCACGTCAGCCTGGTGGGCCTTCGGGTTGAGAATCTGGCGGCGATTCGGTTTCGGGTGATCTGAATGTTCCTGAGCGACGCCGCGGCGTAGTTCCTCATCGTTCTTGTGTTGTTCAGCAGGCTTGACAGATCAGTGTAAGCTTTGCGGTGAGCGGGGCTTGTGGTTCTGTATTGAGCCGCCGGCCATAGTCTCCGGGTGTACTGGCCGATGGAGTTGTCCAGCCGCACTATCTCGGCCCTGATGTTCGCCTCCTGCTGGTTGAGCACCGCCAGCGGGCGGCAGTTGGCGGCGTTCAGGCTGCCGGGCCGGAAGTCTACGCTGACGATACGAGGGCCGTAGGGCCCCCGAGGATACTCGCGCGGATTGCCGTTGTATCGCGCCACTGCTTCGGGAGTCGTGGTGCGGCTCGGGTTGCGGTTGGTGTCGCAGTAGGGGTTCCAGGGCGTCGAGCCGTCTACGGCGAAGGCGAAGCTCGCCAGGAAGTTGCCCACAAGAACGGCCGTCAAAATGTTCATTCGTGTCTTTGTCATGATCTTTTCCTTTCAGCTTGGGGTTTTCGATGTCGTCTCATCCATGTATTGCCGAAAGCGCCGCGCCTCGGACAGAGAATCGAAGAATAATCGCCGCGGACTCCCGCAGATTCACCGGATCGATGCGGTCGACAGACCGTAAACCTCTGCATTCGCGGTAAGAATCGCGGGAAGTTTGCGTTGTTCTTTGATAGGATATCCGTATGCGCCCTCGGCCCGATCGGGTCGCGGTGCGAACTCAGGAGAAATTAGACCATGACTAAGAGACTGCTTTGTCTTTCGGCAATTCTGCTGGCGACTGTTTCCGCGAGGGCCAGTGTTGTCGATCTGGCCAAATCCTCCGGCGTAAAAGGCGGGATCATCGTGCATCTCGGGTGCGGCGACGCGAAGGACACCGCCAAGCTGCTGCTGAATGACAAGTACCTCGTTCACGGGCTGGCGGTCGACGATGCGACTGTGTCCGCGGCCAGGAGGAGCATCCGGGCCGCCGGGCTGTACGGCAAGGTCTCGATCGCCAGGTGCAACCCCGCACGCCTGCCCTATGTCGATAATCTCATCAATCTGCTGATCGACTCCAGCGGCGGCAAGGTCGCCAGAGACGAGATCGTTCGCGTGCTCGTCCCCGGAGGCGTCGCCTTCATCGGCGACAAGAGAATCGTCAAGCCCTGGCCCAGTGACATCGACCAGTGGACTCACTACCTTCACGGGCCGGACAACAACGCGGTGGCCAAAGACCGCAAGGCCGGCATGCCGCGGTCGATGCAGTGGGTCTGCGAGCCGCGATGGGGCAGGAGCCACGAAGAGATGGCCTCTATGTCCGCGGCTGTCACCTCCAACGGACGGATATTCTACATCGTGGACGAAGCGCCCCTGGCGTCGATCCGCTTCCTGAGCCGCTGGAGGCTCGTGGCGCGTGATGCGTTTAACGGCACGCTGTTGTGGAAAAAGCCGATCCCTCAATGGAACGATCACCTGCGACATTTTCGCTCCGGCCCGGCGCACCTGCCCCGCAGACTCGTCGCCGTCGGCGACACGGCCTACGCAACCCTCGGGCTGGCCAGCCCCGTCGTAGCAATGGACGGAGCCACGGGCGAGACGATCAAAGTATACGAAGGAACCGAGCACACCGAAGAGATCATAGTCGATCGCGGAGTGCTCTATCTGGCGGTCGGGACCTCCGAGGCCAAACGCCACGGCGGCGGGCTGGCCGAACGCAACGAACCGAAGCCCACCGACTTCCGCTTCATCACGGCGATGAACGTCGAGAACGGAAAGCAGCTTTGGAGGAAGGATTTCGAAAAGGGCATGGACCTCCTTCCGCTGAGTTTGACCGTTCGAGGGGCGAAGGTCTACTACCAGGACACGTACGGTGTCGGATGCCTCGACGCCAAGACCGGCAAGGAGAACTGGAAGACCGCCCGCCAGACCGTCGCCAGACGCATGGGCTTTTCGGGTCCGACGATTGTCGCCACTGACGACGTGCTGCTGTGCGCCGATCAGAACCCGGGCAAGAAGATCCCCGTCGCTACGGACAAGGGCATTGAATGGGGCGTTCACGGCTGGAGCATCGGCGGATTCGCACGCGGAGCGCAGTCCACGCTGATCGCCTATTCGACAGTCAACGGCCAGGAGCTCTGGAGGGCTCCGTGCAAGGAGGGCTACAACTCGCCGGTGGACGTCTTCGTCGTCGGCGACAAGGTCTGGACCGGACTTGGCTACCAGGGGATCGACATCAAGACCGGAAAAGTCGCCAAATCGATCAACATCAAGGGCGATCGCGTCGGCATGCCGCATCCGCGATGCTACCGCAACAAGGCGTCCGAGCGGTTCATATTCCTGGGCCGATCGGGCATCGAGCTGCTGAGCCTCGAAGAAGGCTGGCGGGGCAACAACAGTTGGATTCGCGGAACCTGCCAGTACGGCATCATCCCGGCCAACGGGATGCTCTACGCTCCGCCTGATGCGTGTGCCTGCTTCCTTACCGTCAAGTCGCCGGGATTCTTCGCGGCCACCGCCAAGCGAGACAAGTTCGCCAGCATGCCTGTTGACGACACGCCCCGGCTCGAAAAGGGCGCCGCCTACGACAAGGTTCCCGCATCGCCGCAGCCGCGGGCGGGCGACTGGCCTATGTATCGCGCCGATGCGGCCCGCAGCGGCGGCGGTCCGGCCCAACTGCCCGACGAACTGAACCGGAAATGGTCGGTCTCGCTCGGCGGCAGGATCACACAGCCGGTGATCGCCGGCGGCAAGCTGTTTGTCGCCACTACCGACACCCACACGCTGCACGCTCTTACCGCAGACGGCGGCAAGGAGATCTGGCGATACACAGCCGGCGGCAGGATCGACAGTTCGCCGACAATCTACAAGTCGACAGTCCTGTTCGGATGCGCCGACGGGCGGATCTACTGCCTGACCGCCGCCGACGGGAAGCTGGTATGGCGTTTTCGTGCGGCCCCGACCGAGCGGTTTGTCAGCGCTTATGGTCAGTTGGAGTCGCTCTGGCCGGTGCATGGCGCCGTCCTGGTGCAGAACGGCGTCATTTACGCCACCGCCGGCCGATCGACGTATCTTGACGGCGGGATCATGCTGTACTGCATCGATCCGGCCAGCGGCGAGCAACTGTCCAAGACGCTCCTTTATCACCTCGATCCGAAGACCGGCAAGCAGCTCACCAGGGAAAGCGGCTTCAATATGGACGGGACGACCTCCGACGTGCTCGTCGGCGACGGAGAGCTGGTTTATCTGAAGTACTTTGCATTCGACCGAAAGGGCGCCCGCACAGAGGAGATCAGCAATCATCTGTTCGCCATCGCCGGACTGATGGGCGAGGACTGGTTCGTTCGCTCCTACTGGGTTGTGGGCAAGGGGCGCCCCGGCGCCGGGTGGGGCGGATGGGCCAACGCCGCCAGGTCGAACGTCGCCGGGCGGATACTGAGCTTCAGCAAGGACAACATCTTCGGTTACGGGCGCAAGACAGTCTCCGGCGGCGCCGTCGGACACAAGGCCGACGCCTACCATCTGTTCAACATGAGCAGGAAGGCGCCGGCGCCGGTCGCAAAGCCGGCGCCCAAGGCCAAGCAACCGACCGCAAAGGGCAAGAACAATAAACCCGCAAGGAGACGCCGCAAACCGAGGCCCCGCCCGAAAAGCCCGCCGATCTGGTCGAACGACAAGTCGCTGATCGTCCGATCGATGGCCCTCGGCGGCGACAGGCTCGCGATAGCCGGCCCGGTCGATCTGGGCAAGAAGAAGACAGGGATACTCGCCTTCGAAAACGAGGCCGAAGCGGTGGCGGGATTCAAGGGCGCCAAGGGCGTTTATCTGCGAGTAATCTCGGCGGCTGACGGCAAAGAACTGACCGAAATCAAACTGCCCGCGATGCCCGCGTTCGACGGGATGTCGACCGCCGGCGGGAAGATCTACCTGGCTCTCAGGGACGGGTCGGTTGCATGTTTCGGCAAATAGATTCAAGGAAAAAACGACACCATGACTCGAAAACTCATCTGCCTGACAATCGTATTGTCTCTCGCCGCGTGCGCGCCGGGAGGCGTGCTGGAGTCGGCTGAATCCTCCGGCGTCAGCGGGGGTCTGGTGGTCCACGTGGGCTGCGGAGACGGCAAGGAAACCGTCGCCCTGCGAACCGGCGACGCCTTCATCGTCCAGGGCCTGGACACCGATCCGTCCAGCGCCGCGGCGACCAGGGCGCTGGCGTTGAAGCTCGGGTTGGCCGGCTCGGTGTCGGCCGACGTGTTCGACGGCAAGGCGCTTCCGTACACCGACAATCTCGTGAACCTCCTTGTTGTCAGCAATGCCTACGAGATCTCGACCGACGAGATGTTGCGGGCGCTGGCGCCCGGCGGCGTCGCAATATCAGGCGACAAGAAGATCACCAAGCCGCGGAAGAACATCGACGAATGGACTCACTATCTCCACAGTCCGGGCAACAACGCGGTGGCCGACGACACGGTTGTCGGCCCGCCGCGGCACATGCAGTGGCTCGGCGGACCGCGATGGACCCGAACGCACCACGGGCTCAACAGCATCTCGGCGGTAGTCACCGCAAAAGGGCGGCTCTTTTACATCGTCGATGAATCGACGGCGGCCAGCAACCTCGTTCCGGGCAAATGGACGATCGTCGCACGGGACGCATTCAGCGGCGTGAAGCTCTGGGCAAGCGGGATCAAGAACTGGGCTTCTCACCGCGGGCGCTTCCGATCCGGCCCGGCGCAGGTCACCCGCCTGCTGGTGGCGCGCGGGGATCGCGTTTACGCACCGCTTGGCTTGAGCGCGCCGATCTCGGAGCTTGACGCGATAACCGGCAAGACGCTGCGTACGTTCGCGAGCACCGCCGGGGCCGAAGAGATCGTCCTGGTCGGCGATACCTTGCTGGTCGTCAGGGGCGCCCCGGCGGCCGCTCACGCCGTGGGGCATCCGGCGTTCAAGACCGTGTTCAAGTTCCCAAACAACAAGACAGTCGTCGCCCTCGACCTGTCCGACGGCAAGGCCCGGTGGACCTGGACGGGCGCGATAATGACCGAGACGCTCGGTTCTGACGGGACGAATGCTTACGTCCAGGCCGGACAGGGCGTAGTCTGCCTCGACCTGAAGTCGGGCAAGGATATCTGGACCTACGGCGATGTCCCGGCAGGCAAGCCGACGGCCGCCAAACCCGCCAAGAAAAACGCCAATAAGAAACCCAAGCCGCGAAGACGCCGACCGGCCCGCTCGGGATACGGCAAGTACGTCCTGGTTGTCTCCGACGGCGTTGTGCTGTGCAACCTGGCCAAAGAGCTGACGGCGATTTCCGCCAGGACCGGAAAACGCCTCTGGGGATACAAAAAGGGCGCCGGCTTCCACGCTCCGATGGACGTGTTCGTAATCGACGGACTGGTGTGGACCGGATCTCATCCGCGCGACTCGATCGCGCCGCCGCCGATCGACGACTTCAGCGCTGCTCTCGACCTGAAAACCGGCAAGATCAAGAAGACCAATCAGATCATGGTCGATCTCCAGACCGCCGGGCACCATCACCGCTGCTATCGACAGAAGGCCACGACAAGCTACATCATCTCCGGCAAGCGCGGATTCGAGATGATGAACATCACCGGCGACAACCACTCGCGCAACAACTGGGTGCGCGGCACGTGCCAGTACGGAATGCTGCCGGCCAACGGTCTGACCTACGCCCCGAGCCACTCGTGCGGATGCTACATGGAGTCGAAGTTGTGGGGCTTCTGGGCCCTGGCGCCGACCCGACCGGCGGTTATCGCACGCAAACTCGCCGACGACAAACGCCTGGAAAAGGGCCCCGCGTTCGGAAAGGTCGCGGGCGCCGCGACCAGCGAGGAGGACTGGCCTCAATACAGGCATAACCCGCTTCGCAACAGCGTTGCAAAGACGATCGTGCCGACGGGATTGAACGGAGCCTGGAAGGCAAAGATCGGCGGCAAGCTCTCCCAGCCGGTCGTCGCCTCGGGCAAGGTGCTGGTCGCCGCAGTCGATGCGGGGGTTGTGTACGCGCTGGACGAAAAGACCGGCAAGACAGCCTGGAAATACGCCGTCGCCGGACGGGTCGATTCGCCGCCGGCGGTCTACAAGTCGATGGCGATCTTCGGCTGCGCCGACGGGCGGGTATACTGCCTGCGGCTGAGCGACGGGGCGCTGGTATGGCGTTTCCGCGCCGCACGCGCGGACGTCAAGAGCGTTGCGATCGAGCAGGTCGAATCGCTATGGCCGGTGCACGGCAGCGTTCTGATCTTCAACGACGTCGCCTATTGCGCCGCGGGACGATCGACCTGGCTCGACTCGGGGATCGACCTTTACGGACTTGATCCCGCGACAGGGCGGATTGTCTGCAAGTCGCACTACCAAAGCGACCACCCGAAGATCGGCGAGGGCAAGGACTCGGCCAAGCCCGAGCACAACTCGAGAGTTTCGCAGAACGTGACCGACTACAGGACCTACGGCGCCTCGGACAAGAGCGATTCGTTTTCGATGGCCGGCGGCTGCGTGCGCGACGTGCTGTGCAGCGACGGCAGAAACGTATTCATGCACCACGTGAAGTTCGACACGAAACTCGTCAGGCAGGACGACATGACCCGGCACCTGTTCTCGACTTCCGGCATGCTCGACGACACCGAGAACCATCGATCGCACTTTGTGCTCGGCACCGGCGACTTCAGCAAGGTCGGCGTGGCCTATTCGTGGGTCGTAAACGGCAATCGCCGCGAGAAGTCCGGCGTCCCGTTCGCGCTGATGATGGTCTACGACGACTACGGCGTATGGGGCGTAAAACGCCAGGGCGGCGGCGGGAAGTACAACCTGTTCCAAAGGCCCAACACGCCGTTCAGCGAAGATGAGAAGCCCAGGCCCGATTTCGGCGTGGCGAAAAAAGGTGCGCCGGCGCCCAAGGGTCCGACATGGACTGCGCCGCTTCCGGTCCGACCCCGCGCGATGGTCAAGTCCGGCGACAACCTGTTCCTTGGGACGATGCCGATTCAGACCCTGCCGGGCGATCCGTACGCCGCGTTTGAAGGGCGCCTCGGCGGCATGGTCACCGTCGTAAGCGCCAAGGACGGAAAGCAGATCGGCGAATACAAACTCCCCGCCCCATCTGTCTGGGACGGAATGTCGGCGGCCAACGGGAAACTGTTCGTAAGCACCGAAGACGGCGAGATCCACTGCCTGGGCGCCAGGTAGCGTCCTGCTGCTACGCCGCCGTCTGAACACTTTTAGAGATGGAGACGCCTTATGCGAAACAGATCAGCGATGTGGGTACTTGTGTTTGTTGCGTGCTTTACCTTTTCGACCGCCTCGGCGACTGCCGATCCTCGCAAGCCGATTGTCGGCAGGGACGTGGTGTTTGAGGAAGTCGGCGGCGTAGTCGCCGTCGAGGCCGAGCACTTCCAGGCCCAGACGCTCAACAAGGTCCGCAGTTGGTTCATCTTCACTCCCGACAGCCGGCCGGAAATTGAGCCCGACGGCGATCCGCCGCACCTGGCCGACGCCAGCGGCGGGGCGTACGTCGAGATACTGCCGGACACTCGCCGCAGCCACGGCGACAAGCTCATCAACGGTAAGAACTTCATCAACACGCCGGGCAAGATGGCGGTCCTGCACTACAGGGTCTATTTCAATACGCCGGGCAAGTACTACGTGTGGGCTCGGATATTCTCGACCAACAGCGAGGACAACGGGATGCACGTCGGCATCGACGGGGCCTGGCCGGCCAGCGGTCAGCGCATGCAGTGGATCGGAAAGCGGAAATGGGTCTGGGGCAGCAAGCAGCGGACCGCCAAGAAACACACCGGCGAGAAGCACAAGCTGTTTCTCGATGTCAAGAGACCCGGGCTGCACGCGATCTCGTTTTCGATGCGAGAGGACGGGACCGAGTTCGACAAGTGGATGATGATCCGAGAGAAGAAGGAGTCGGTGAACGGGCCGGGGCCGGCGACGCGAGTCAAGAAAGGCAGGCTGCCCAAGCCGTTCGCCGCGGTCAAGGGCTCGGCCAAACCGAATGCTCCGTCCGCCCCGGACAAGCCCAAGGCGGCGGTCGGCAAGCTGCCGACCGGGTCGGTGATCGCAGACGCCGGGACGTTCGCGATCGGCGGATCGAACTACTATCTGGATCGCGGCAAGTGGCTGGCGGTTAATCCCGCTGAGCACAAGTCGGCTCGCGCCGAAGCCAGACTGTCGATACCGGCCGGGCAGTATCACGTGACTTTGTACGCGGTGGGGGAAAACGACGGCGAGAGCCGCTTCGAACTGCTTGTCGGCGCCAAGAGCATCGGTACTTTTGTCTGTCCGCTGGCCGGCGATACGTACGCGGAAGGCCCGAAGTTCACAAGGACCTGGCCGAAAGTGGCGGTGGATAAGAACGCAACGGTGGAGGTCCGCTCACAGGTCGCCTCGGCCGACGGCAAGGAATACAGCCGCGCCCGCGTGGCGAAGGTTACGTTCGTGCCGTCAGGCGCGAAGAATCCCGGCGTCTTGACGTTCGCCGCCGGGGAAACTGCGGCTAAACGCAAGGCGCCCGCGAAACCCGAACCGGTTTCCGGCGACCCGCTGTTTGGGCCTCGCAAGCCTGACGGCTCGGGCAAGGTGCTCGTCAGCGGGGAGTTGAGCCAGTGGCACAAGGTCACCCTTACGCTCGACGGCCCGTTCGCTCACGAACGCGACAACGCGCCGAACCCCTTCCTTGATTACCGCATGACAGTCGCGTTCAAACACGAATCCGGCTCGCCGAGCTACAAGATCCCCGGCTACTTCGCCGCCGACGGCGACGCGGCGAACACCTCCGCGGAATCCGGCGTAAAATGGCGAGCCCACCTGTCCCCCGACAAGCCGGGCAAGTGGTCCTACAACGTGTCGTTCGTCAAGGGCAAGCGGGTTGCGGTCAGCGAGGCGGTCGGGATTGCGATGAAGAAGTTCGACGGCAGGAGCGGTTCGTTCGTCGTCAAGCCGACCGACAAGACCGGGCGCGATCTGCGGGCTCGAGGACGCCTGCAATACGTGGGCAAGCATCACCTTCGGTTCGCCGGAAGCGGCGATTACTTCCTCAAGTGCGGCGCCGACGCTCCGGAAAACTTCCTGGCCTATCAGGACTTCGACGGGTCGTTCAAGACAGACGGTCACAAGGACAACCTCGTCAAATCGTGGAGGCCGCACGTAAAGGACTGGAGAAGAGGCGATCCGACCTGGGCCGGCGGCAAGGGCAAGGGGATCATCGGCGCGGTCAACTACCTGGCCTCCGAAGGCCTCAACGCGTTTTCGTTCATCACGATGAACATCGGCGGCGACGACAGAAACGTGTTTCCGTATCTCACGTACGGCGACCGGACGCATATCGACTGCTCGCGGCTGGATCAGTGGGAGATCGTATTCGCCCACGGCGAGCGGATGGGCATGCACCTTCACTTCAAGACGATGGAGACCGAAAACGAACTGCTGTTGGACCGCGGCGATCTCGGCCCGCAGCGAAAGCTTTATTATCGCGAACTGATCGCGCGGTTCTCGCACCACATGGCCTTGAACTGGAACCTCGGCGAGGAGATCAACAACGCTTCTCACGCTCAGAAGGTCGCCTGGGCCAATTACTTCCACACCCGCGATCCGTACCGCCACAACATCGTCATCCACAACATGGGCAATCCCCACTACGATCTGCTTGGCAAGGCCTCGGCGCTTACCGGGTTTTCGCTGCAGACCAACCGCCCGGACTTCAGCCAGGTGCACAAGCGCACGCTGGATTACGTCAAGCGTTCCGCGGCCGCCGGCAAACCGTGGGTCGTCGCCTGCGACGAGCCGGGCGACGCGTCCCACTCGCTGCGTCCTGACAACGACGCGGGATCCAGCCACGAAGACGGACGCAAGAACGCCCTGTGGGGCAACATCATGGCCGGCGGGGCCGGGCTGGAGTTCTACTTCGGATACAAGCACGCCCACTCGGATCTGACGTGCCAGGACTACCGCAGCCGCGACAGATTCTGGGACTACTGCCGGATCGCGCTGGAGTTTTTCCGGGACAACAAGATCCCGTTCTGGGATATGACCAACGCCGACGGGCTTGCGGCGACGGGCCGGAGGAACTCGCGAAGCTACTGCCTGGCGAAGGCCGGCGAACTGTACCTGGTCTATCTGGCTTCAGGCGGATCAGCGAAACTGGACCTGAGCAAGGCCAGGGGATCGTTTACGGTCAAGTGGCATAATCCGCGCAAGGGCGGTAAGCTTCAGGCCGGGTCGGTGCGGAAGATCACCGGCGGAGCGGCCGCCGACATAGGCTCACCGCCAAGCGACCCGAAGGAGGACTGGCTCGCCGTTATATCGAAGGAGTGATTCGCAATGAGTATGACAAGTCGCCAGCGCGTCGAGATCGCCCTGGAGCACAAAGAGCCCGACAGGGTCCCGCTGGACCTGACGATTGTGGCCGGGCCATATCACGAGCTGATCGAGTACCTGAACATCACCGACGACTTCTGGTGGGACGACTGGGCGCACGTGTTCCCGATTCCCGCGGTGCTCGATAAGCTCAATGTCGACGTGTTCCACATTCCCTACGGCATCACCGTTCCGGAGATGTGGGACAAGCACAGCGAGTTCTACAAGGATGAATGGGGATACACCAAGCAGCGGATCAGCGACGGACGCGGCGGCTTCCACTACCAGATGATCGATCATCCGCTGGCCGACGCCAAGAGCGTTGACGACATCATGGACTACGACTGGCCCGGCTTCGACGAACCGCGAATCGAAGGGCTCGAGAAATACGTCCGCCGGCTGTACGAGGAGACTGATTTCGCGCTGACGATGACGTTCGGCGGCAACATATTCGAGATATCGCACTATCTCCGCGGGATGGAGAACTTCTTCATCGACCTGATCGCCAACCCCGAGATGGCGTGTGCGGTGATGGACAAGATCCTGGAGATTCGCCTCCACCGCGACAAGCAGATCCTCCAGGCCGTCGGCAAGTACCTGACCTACTTCAGATTCCAGGGCGAGGACCTCGGCTCCCAGAGGAGCCCGCTTATCTCGCCCGAGACGTTCCGGGAGCTGGTCAAGCCCCGGCTGCAGACCGAGTGGCGCGCGGCGAAGGCCGAGTATCTGCTGCACAACCCGAAGGGCAAGATCTCGATCCACTCGTGCGGCGCTGTGTTCGACTTCATGGGCGACTTTATCGAGATGGGCGCCGACATGGTCAACCCGATCCAGCCGAACGCAGTCGGGATGGACACCGAACTGCTGAAGAAAACGTTCGGCGACAAACTCTGTTTCCATGGCGCGATCAACACCCAGGACGCACTGTCGAACGGCACGATCCTGGACATCGTCCAGGAAGTGAAGACCCGCATGGAGCACCTGGCGCCCGGCGGCGGATACATAATGTCGCCGTCGCACAACATCCAGTCCGGCGTCAAGCCCGAGAAGATAATCGCAATGTACGAGGCGGCGGTGGAGTTCGGGCGGTACCAAGCCGGCAGGTGAGAGGTTAGAGGTGAGAGGTTAGAGGTTGGAGGTTAGGCCTGCCGTTACTCTCACCTCTGACCTCTACCCTCTAACCTGCCGTTCAGATCTTGTCTTTCATGAACTGGAGGGCCTGGCGGATTGTTTCTGTGCTGTCGGGAGATTCTTCGTTCCACATTTCTATCACGCACGGGACCGTGCAGTTCATCTCGCGCAGGACGGCGAACATGCTGTCGAAATCGACGGTTCCTTCGCCGGGCTTGACCTTTCGAAACGTGTTGGCCTTGGTGTCCTTGATGTGCAGTCCGATGATGCGTCCGGAGGCTTTGGGCATCTCCGTCAGGTAGTCGGCGCCCATTGCGCTGAGGTTGCCGAAATCGGGATACATCGCCAGGCGGGGGGAGTTCACGTCATCCAGGATCTCCAGGCACTGGGTGATCGTCTTGGACATCTCGGCGTCCACGTTCTCCAGGCCGAGCATCACGTCGTAAGCTTCGGCCAGCGATGCGATTGTCCGCAGACCGCGTCTGAATCTCGCGCAAGTCTCGGGAGTAGACTCCTCGTAGAACACGTCGTATCCGGCGATCTGCAGCACTTTCAGGCCGGTGTGATCGGCGAAATCGAGCGTTTTCTTCGTAAGCTCCACCGCTTGGGCGGCCAGGCGATCGTCCATGCTGCCGAGGGGAAACTTCCGATGTGCGCTGAGGCACAGCGAGTGCATCGACAGTCCGTTGTCGCTTGCGATCGTCGCCAGTTCGCGAGCTTCTGAGGCCGGGAGATCCAGGCGGGCCAGCCGCTGGGGGTTTTCGTCCATGCACAGTTCGACGAAGTCGAATCCGGCGGCCTTGGCGGATCTTGTCTTCCTGTCCCAGTCGAAAGCCGCCGGGAGGGCCTTTTCGTAAATGCCGAACAATCTTTCGCCTGAGGCGTCAGCCATCAACTCGCTTCCTGCATTTTCGACAGTCGCGAATAGGCGCCGTTGGCGTCGAGGGCTTCGTAGATGTCGACGTATATCCCGTAAAGTTCTTCGTAGATCTTCACGTTTTCCGGGATCGGTTCGTATCGTTTGTCGAACTTCACCAGGTCGTCGGCGGCCTCGCGCACATCCTTGTACCAGCCGACGCCGACCGCGGCGCACATCGCCGACCCGAGCGAGCCGGCGTCCTTGACCTTCAGCGTTTCGGTCGGCATATCGTATGCGTCGGCCTGTATCTGGTTCCAGATCTCCGACTTGGTCGCGCCGCCGATTATCCGGGCCTTGTCGACCTTTATGTCGTTGACCTTGATGCTGTGGATGATGTCCTTCTGCTCCAGTGCGATCCCTTCGAGGCACGCCTTGGCCATGTTGGCTTTTCCGTGCGAGAAGGTCAGTCCCACGAACATTCCGCGCGCGTCGAGGTTCCATCTCGGCGAGGCCGCCGCGGCCAGGTACGGCATGCACAGCAGTCCGCCGGAGCCTGCGGGTATGTCGGCGATCATATCGTTGAGCTTCTTGTAGACGTCAGTTCCGTCGGCCTCGCACTGGACCTTTTCCAGCGCGGCTATTTCGTCGCGGAACCACCTGAACACCCCGGCCGCTCCGTTCTGCAGACCCTCGAACTGCCAGTTTCCGTGCAGCGCGTGGTTGCAGATGATCGTCTGCCCTTCGGGGTCGCGGTACTTCCTGTCGAGGAACGCCACCGCCATCCCGCCTGTGCCCAGCGACACCGAGAGCATGCCCGGATAGACGACTCCCGCTCCGATCGCGGCGCTGTTCTGGTCGCCTATGCCCATGCAGATCGGCGTGCCTTCGAGGAATCCGCTGCGCCGGGAGGCCTGTTTGGACACTCCGCCGACGTGCGTTCCCGACGGCAGGACCTTGGCCAGCATGCCCCGGTCGATGCCGAAGGTGTCGATAATCCTGTCGCTCCAGCACAAGTTGTCGGTGTCCCAGAATCCGGTCAGGGCTATTCCCGATTCGTCGGAGTAGTAGTCGTCGGCGCCCATCGCCTTTAGGATCACGTCCTGGAGCTGCACGTGCTTCTTGGTCTTTTCCCAAAGCTCGGGCTCCTTGTTCCTTACGTACAGGATCTTCGGCAGCAGCCAGGTCGGAGTGTTGGGCATGCCGGTTATCCGGTAGTACTCGTCGCTTCCCAGCTTCCGGTCGATCTCGGCCACTTCGTCGGACGTGCGGTTGTCCTGCCATGAGATCATTTTCAGCGGCCGGTCGTCGTGCCCGACGAACACGCAGCAGCCCCTCTGCGACGAAGCGGCGATCGATGCGATCTCCGAGGGATCTATTCCGCCCTTGGCCAGCGCCTGGCGATTGGTCGTGAACACCGCTTCGATCAACTCCTCGGCGTCCTGTTCGACCCAGTTGGGCCGCGGATATCGGCACGTGTACTCGGTGTACCCCACGCTTACTTCCTGGCCCTGGTCGTCGAATATGATCGTCTTTGCGCCTGTGGTTCCCACATCTATCCCGACAAGATA
>Ga0180436_10001818_pt1 | contig 20631 bp, 23 predicted proteins | sample SS_ome_2_FD_132434 | JGI IMG/M metagenome (GOLD analysis project Ga0180436, IMG submission 132434) | Hypersaline lake sediment archaeal communities from the Salton Sea, California, USA - SS_3_S_2 metaG | ecosystem: Environmental > Aquatic > Non-marine Saline and Alkaline > Hypersaline >...
AGATCACTTCGCCGCTGGTGAGGTCATCTATGCCCGAGATCATGTTCAGCAGTGTGGTCCTGCCTGCCCCGGATTTGCCTGTCACACCCAGGAACTCGCCCCGGTCCACCGAAAAATTGATGTCCTTCAAGGCCGGGAAAGGCCCTTCCCCGGTCATGTAGGACTTATTTAATTTGTCCAGTTGAATAATAGGAATGGATGAATTAGCCATGGGTATTATGGGCGCGTCTGCTCCTGCGGGAGGTTTGCGACAAAATACTCGAGAGCGCTTTCCAGCAATTCGATCAGCGTCAGGGTATTTTCTTCCCCTAGATGCGCTACCAGGCCGGCGATGCGCGTTTCCGTTTCACGGACAAGCATTTCAGCCACGCGGTTTCCTTTATCAGTTAATTCAATGATCACTGAGCGGCGGTCCTTTGGATCACGGCCGCGTTTCACATACCCTCTTTTCTCAAGCGGGTTGAGCAGGTGTGTTACCGCTGCAGGCGTGACGTTAAACTGGCTGCTGATCTCAGAAGCTGTAGGGATCATCCCCTGCTCTTCCCGCAGCACATACAGCATGCCCAGAAATTCACACTCGCTGGCACGCATGCCGTCCCGTGATGCCTGAAGGGCTTTCTGGCGCGGAAATTCTCTGAGCACATTTCTCAGTTTATGACTGATGTCCACATTTCTATTTTTGTTCATAATCTGTGTTTGTTTACCTGATAAATATTTTAGTTGCTAAACTATTTTATGGAAAATTGTATTTTTGTCAAGGGCGATTTAAAAACATTTCATGATTTAATGGATAGAAAAGGAAAACTATGAAAGCAACCGTATGCGAACTGCCCGATGACCGTGCTGAATTTTCTGCAGCATGGGAATCACTGTGCGAACACACCCGTGAGAACAACAGCAATCTCGTCCTCCTCCCGGAGATGATCTTTTCCGGCTGGCTGGCCGCCACCAAAGAAGAGAACGTTGCGGCATGGAATCGTTCCATCGAGGAGCACCTCGATTGGATCGAGCGCCTGCCTGAGCTGGGCGCGCGGGTCGTAGCCGGTTCCCGCCCGGCGGTCGTTGAGGGCGCCCGCCAGAACCTCGCTTTTGTCTGGTCACAGGAGAGTGGCCTGCGGGACGTGCATGCCAAACGCTATCTCCCCAACGAACCCGGTTTCTGGGAAGCAGAATGGTACCGGCGCGGGCCGGACGAGTTCTCAGCTGTGGAGTCTGAAATGGGAAAAACGGGGTTCCTGATCTGCACTGAATTGTGGTTCAGCCGCCACGCCCGCGATTACGGCCAGGACGGCGTCCAGCTGCTTCTGTGCCCGCGCGCGACGGAAAGCCGCTCGGTGGAAAAATGGGTGGTAGGCGGCCGCACGGCATCGGTTGTTTCCGGGGCATACTGCCTGTCTTCCAACCGCTCATGGAAGGGAACGGAAGGCAGCCAGGTGACCGCCGCCGGCTGGATCATAGAACCGATAAACGGAGAAGTGCTTGGCCGCACCACGGCTGAAAAGCCCTTTCTCACACTTGATATTGACCTGGCCGAGGCCGACCGGGCAAAACTGACCTATCCGCGCGATGTGATCGCTTAGTCCGCCGGCCGCTTTTCCTTCATCACCAGTACGTATAAAGCAATCAGCACAACCGGCAGGATGAAATCCCAGTAAACGATCACGCCGGTGTTGCTCGGCGAGAAGTTGTTGTGCCGCACCATGTGTAGGATGTGCGTTACTCCTGCACCCCACATGAAGCTCGTTTTGGCGATGATGAATGGCAGCCAGAATTCGCGCCGCCAGAAACCGATGAAACCCAACAGCCCGATGCCGATTGCGGCGAAACCAAGCTCCATCTGGAAGCCGCTCTGCAGCGGCCAGCCGATCCCTGCCGCAACCTCATCCGCATAGATGATATGGCCAAAAAGGCCGCTCATCATTCCGAACCAGCCCGACAGCCCGATCGTATAGATCGCAACTACTTCAAGAACATTTTCTCTCCGCCCGTTTTTTCGCGCCGCAATAAGGTTCCAGGCGATTGAGATCAGCGTCACCGTGATCTGCATATACACATTCAAGCCGGAGATTCTGAATAATGCCCGCATGCAAAGCCATCCTTCTTAGTTAATTAACTGTTTTCATCTTATAGATTTTGTAATGGGATTTCGATATACGAATTATTAGAGTATCCACTTCACGCGCTGTGCTATTATGAATTAATGGATTGCAGCCAGGGAGTTTAGGCCATGAAAACCATTTATCCTGTACCTCATCAGCAGTTGATGCCTTTGCGGGAGATCACGGAAAAACGGCCGGTCGCTTTGGTCACAAACCAGGGCGCATGGAACGCGGTCAAGGACATCCTCGACCTGCCCATCACATGGAAGGTAAACGTCCAGGGTGCGACGGCGGACTACTGGGACGCGCTCCTGGCGCAGATGCAGGGCGAGGTCATCTACGCGGTCGGCGGTGGCCTCCCGGCGGACACGGCCAAATACCTGGGCGCCAGACAAGGCCTGCCGGTAATCTGTGTTCCCACCGCTCTTTCAGTCGACGCTTTCACCGCCTGGTCTTCCGGCGCGCGCGTCAACGGCTGCGTCGAGTACATCACCACCAAAGTCGTGGATGCACTCATCGTTGATCTGGATGTCATCGCTGCCGCGCCGCCTTCCATCCGTGCGGCCGCCGTCTGTGATCTGCTCTCGATCGCCACCGGCCGCTGGGACTGGCGCTTCGCCGAGGAACGCGGGGAAAACCCTCCCGGGCAGGCATTCATCCCTTACATTGACGATATGGCTGCCGCGATCTTGCAGGGAACGCTGGACTGCGCCGCGGCGGCAGGGCAGGGAGAAAAGGGGGGCCTACGCCAGCTGTTAGACTGTGTCATCCTGGAAACCCAGATGCTCAACCAGATTGGCCACGCACGTCCCGAAGAAGGCAGCGAGCATTATTTTGCCTACCTCGCTGAGAATTTCACCGGACCCGGCCTGCCGCACGCCAATCTCGTATGCCCGGGCATCCTGATCTTTGCACACCTGCAGGGGCAGGACATCACGCCGCTGAAAGCGGCCATGCATCAGTGCAATATCCCCCTGGATACCATTTCAGAAGATCACATTCGCATGACACTCGCGGGACTTCCATCCTATTGTGAAGAACATCAGCTCGCCTTTGGGAAAGCGCACGCGCTCAAGGAATCCGATTGGACGGATATCGACCTGGATGAAATCCTGGGATAGCAGAAAAACTCTGCTTTCCTGTTTTGTGGCTTAAGCGGAAACGCGGTAGTTGCGCATCATGCCCATATCCTCATGCTCAAGCGTGTGGCAGTGATACAGGTACAACCCTTCAAAATGCTCAAACTTCATCAGCAGGCGTACGCGTTCACCCGGCAGCACCAAAACCGTGTCATGCCAGCCCGCGTCCACCTGGCCTTCGTGCAGCAGGGCATCCTTTTGCGCATATTTCGTATCATATGACCGCTCCAGGATCTGAAACTGGAGGCCGTGGATATGCATCGGGTGGTACAGATTGCCCATCATATGATGCGGTTCGTTGAAAAACTCCCACACCTCCACATCGCCCAACTTCACTGCTTCATTCTTGTCCACCGCGGTCATCTCAAACTGTTTCCCATTGATCAGCCAGCGCATGCCCATCCCCATGGACAGGTTGAAGGCGCGCGGGTTTTCAACATTGACCGCCGCCTCTTCTTCATGCAGGTTGAGCATTGAAAGCGTGTCCGGGAGTAGCAGGCGCGTATTATCCTCCTGCTCCACGTTGATCGTCAAAATGGCCGTTTCTTCGCTTCCAGGGCGGGCGGGGTCTTTATGTACCAGCGTGAGGTCATCACCCAAATTCCTCTCGCTCAGGTCCAGCCACACGTCGCGCCGCTCGGCCGGCGCCAGGAGGAGGAAATCCCGCGTCTCCGCTTTTTCCAGCAAACCCCCATCCGTGCCGATCACGGTCAGCGGGCTGCCGTCGCTCCAGGCCAGCGCGTACACACGGGCGTTGGATCCGTTCAACAGCCGCAGGCGGTATGGCCGTGTCGCCGCTGAGAATTGGTAATCCGGTACCCCGTTCACCAGCGCCCGGTCACCGAAAAACCCGGTCATGGCATGTGATTGCAGATCGTAGACAAACTGATTGTCGCTGTCGAAGGTGCGGTCCTGGATCACCAGCGGCAGGTCAAAATCTCCGCCGGAAAGGCCGAGCGCGTCCTCGGTCTCATCCGTTACGATGAACAGCCCCGCCAGCCCCATCATCACCTGGGTAGCGGTGCGTCCGTGCGGGTGCGGATGGAACCAGTACATGCCGGCGCGGTCCATCACGGTGAAATCATACTGATATTTTTCTCCGCTGCCGACGGCGAGGCGCGGATGTCCGTCCGCACTCTCCGGGACGTGCAGGCCGTGCCAGTGGACGATGCTGTCCTCCGGCAGCTGGTTGGTGAAATGCACACGCACATTCTGCCCCTTTCTCGCGCGTATGATCGGGCCGAGATAGGAACCCGGTATGGTCTGCAGCGCGGTCGCGTCTCCTTTGAGCACCTCTCCCTCGTATCGCCATACCCGCGTTTCCGCCCCCTCCAGCACGGGAACGCTCCCTGGGATCGCCCGCAGTGCCAGTTCGAGGTCCGGTTCGACTCCCTCAGCCGCCTGTATATTCGTCTTGAGCGGGGTGCATGCGTTAAGAATTGCTGCAGCAGAACTGACACCAAGAAAACCGACGAATTCACGCCGGGATATTTGTTTTTCGCCCATCCAATCGCCTCACTTTTTATAAGAAATAAATACAGGTGGAGTGATTATTGCCAAGATTCATCCGGAAAAACATTAACGAAATATAAACACGGCCAGTCCTGTATCCGGCTGGTTGGGGAATCTTTGAAATTAAATTGTCTTGTTCGGGTTAAGGCTGATAAAAAAGGCGGCTGCGAGCAGCCCTGCCGCGCACAGGAAGGGTAGATCGAGGTGCACATCCAGCAAAGCGCCGCTCACCACCGGGCCGATGATGCGCCCCATACTGACGAACGAGTTGCTCAATCCCATCGTCACCCCCTGGGCGGTTTCGGCTTTTATGGCCGTCATCGAGACCAGCGCGGTGCCCTCCAGGGAGATGGCCGCGGCCATGATGGCGGTCAGAATGACGATCCCCGCCAGCCCGCGGCTGAGCGGCATCAGACCGATGCTGACCGCGCCTACGAGGAAGCCGAGTGTTACCAGCCGGGTATCCCCCAGGTGTTTGCTGGCGGGCCCGGCCAGCAGCCCGACCGCCGCCATCGAGACCATACCCAGCGCCATATAGACGAACCCCACCTCCTGCGTGCCGAAGCCGAACCTTTCCAGGCCATACAGGCCAAAAATGTTTGAAAAAATATACAGGCCGCTGGTTGAAATGAAGGTCATCAGAAAATAGCGGCCGGCCGGTCCGCTGATCGCAGCGCCCCATTCCTTCAGGTTGATCACATTCTTGTCTTCACCCGGAGCGGCCTGCGACATTTTGGATTCCGGGAGGAAGAGCCAAGCCAGAATGAGCGATACACCGGCCAGACCGGCGGCGATGAAAAACGGACGCGATAGAGAATCCCCGGCTACCAGCCCCCCCAGTAGCGGCCCGAGGATCGCGCCGATTCCGCTGGCAGCGCTCAGCCGCCCCAACCCCTTGCTCAACTCACCGTCCGGCGCGTTATCGCTGATATAGGCCATGGTTGTCGGCGCTGTCGCGGAAGAGAGGATGCCCGCCAGTACGCGCGCGGCAAACAGCATCCACAGGCGGTCAGCCAGGCCGAACCAAACCATCGTCAACGCAAACCCCGAGATGCCGGCCATCAGAACGCGCTTGCGGCCGTACCGGTCAGAGATGCCGCCCCAGATAGGGCCGAAAATGAGCCGCAAAACCGCGTAAGAAGCGTTCAGCAGTCCCAGAGCGGTCCCGCTGGCACCCATGTTTTCAATGTAGAACGGCAGGATCGGGGAGAAAATCCCGTATCCGAGGGCGACGACAGCCAGAATGAAGGATAGGATCGTCAGGCTGCGCGCACGGGAATCCATCAACGCTCCAGCATTACCGTTCCCGCTTTGCCGTCAACGGTGATCATCTCGCCGCTCTGGATGATGCGGCTTGCGTCACGGACGGCCATGACCGCGGGAATGCCGTATTCGCGCGCCACGATACTGCTATGGCTCAGGGGACCGCCGATGTCCGTCACCACCGCGGATGCGAGTGTGAACAGGGGCGTCCAGGCCGGAGTGGTGGTGGTCGCCACCAGCACATCACCCGGCTGCATCTGGCCGAAGTCCTGCGGGCCGTGCAGCACCCGCGCCGGAGCGGTGACCACGCCCTGGCTGGTGCCGGTGCCGCGCATGACCGTCTTCCCGTCAATTTCCTGCGCCGCGCCCTTGTTGAGAAACTTGTGCAATATAGTCTTCTCCGGCAGCGCCACCGGAGGCGTCAATTTCAAAGCCGCGTCCCATTCCTTTTTACGATCAAGGACTTCCGCGCGTTTATCCGGAAGCGGCTGCCCGTTCTCAAGCGCCGCGACCATGGATGCAACTTCCGCTTCTTCCAGCCAGAAGATATCATCATTCTGGTTCAGGGCGCCTGCGTCAGAGAACATGCCGCCCAGCCGCAGCAATACCCGCCGGATGAACGGATGCCCCAATCCCATATCCGCCAGTGAATCCTCCCTCACCGCTCCGGTTTCCTGCGCCCAGCGCAGCAATTTGGTAAATGGTTTCTTGCGCAGAAAACCCAGCCGTGATAATACAGCCGTCTCCGCTGCGGTTCTGGCGCTTTCCGCCTTGCTGTGGCGCTCATACGGGTTGGGCGCGTCATCCGCCAGAAACATACGGACCGCTTCGATCTGCGGCCGCGGATTTTCAGCCGGGGTTGGCATGGAAAAATCAAATTCATAGGCCGTGCGGCCGAACTTCTCGAAGTGATCTTCGATCCGTAAAATCAAGGCCTCCCAAACTTCCGAAGCCACGCCTCGCGGAGTTCGTTTTTCCGCTATGCACCTTTCAACATCGGCAGAATCAGATCGGGAAAAATAATCCGCCAGGGCGGGATTTTCCTTGATCCACTTCGCAATGTCATAGAGCGACTTTTCCGACCGCACCGGCAGGGTGTCAAAACCGAACAGGAAGGTGGTAAATTCCGGGTCAGTCTTTTTCTTCACAAACCACTTATAATACTTCTGGAAGAACATTTCCGATGTGGACACAGCCGGCAGGATCGTCTGCACCACCGTGTAATATTCCGAGGCGGCGTCAAAGACGATCCGCGCGCTTTCCAGCAGTTCGGAGGGGGAAAAACTGTCAATGTCTTTGTTTTCCCATTCGTCAACGATCTGCCCGAATTTCTCCCTGGCCTTGTGCCAGCGGGCCACTGACCCGCGCATGATCGGCCCGGTCTGTTTGATCGATATCCTGAACAGTGGTCCCGCGTCCTTGAGCGTCAGCTTGAATCCGGCGTATACATACAGGTTGATGGGCAGGTACATATTGCCGCCGATGAACCACTGCTTGTCTTTTTCTTCCCCCATGAATGTATCGTACATACGGTTGGTCGCTTCGTTGGCGATCCGCAAACCCATCGTTCGGAATAGAGGGGCGACCGGGCTGGGGATGTGCTCCGCCAGACTTCCTCGTGCGTAGGTGCCCTTCGGGTCCGGGACCGACCACTCATCCGCCATCGGCAGCGCAGTGATCGGACGCGCCTGCAGGATGGCTATCTCTCCTCCTTCAATCGCCCATTCTATGTCCATCGGCATCCCATAGAGGTCTTCGATCTCTTTGCCCAGTTCAGCCAGCGCCAACGCCTGCGTTTCGGTGATGGACGGTTTCAGCTGCTTTTCGGCTGGCACGGCTTGTTCTTCCGTCCCGCCCGCGACCCGCACCGTCATTGCTTCTTTGCGCGCGATCTCGGACGAGATGATTTCGCCTTTCTCCTTTTCAACCACGAAAGTATCCGGCGTCACCCCTCCGCCGACGATCGCTTCCCCCAGGCCAAACACGGAATTGATCAGGATCTCATTCCGCCGCCCGTTGGCCGGGTTGGCGGTGAACATCACGCCCGCCGCTTCCGCCGGGACCAATTCCTGCACGACCACAGCCAGACTGACAACGTCCTGCGGGATGTTGTTACGCAGGCGGTACCCGATCGCCCGGGCCGTCCACAAACTCGCCCAGCATTTTCGGACAGCATCCAGAACGGCTTCGCTGCCTTTGATATTAAGGAAGGTTTCCTGCTGGCCGGCGAAAGAAAGGTCCGGTAAATCCTCCGCCGTAGCTGACGAGCGCACAGCGGTGAAGGTTTCTTGATCGTCAAATTTTTCGTATGCGCTTCCGACTGCGGCGGCAATCTCATCCGGGATTCTGCCGGCGGTAAATGCTTCACGGATGCGCGCAGACGCCTTCTCCAGCGTCGCTACATCATCCGGCCGCGCTTCTTTAAGCGCCTCGGATATGACCGCATCCAATCCGTTCGCGGCGGTAAAAGCTTTATATGCGGCGGTTGTGACATGAAACCCATCCGGCACCGGAAATCCGCTCTGGCGCAGTTTTGCCAGCGACGCGCCTTTTCCGCCGCTGCTTTCGATCGTGGCTTCCTTTGCTCCGAGAGGGAGAATATATGTGTCTGTCATTTGTTCTCCTTTATTCACGATTCCTTACCAAACCAGTCCTGCAGCATCTCATCCGAGATGATGGTCAGCGATCCTTCCGGCGCGGCCAGAACGCGCTCCATCGCGGCCTGGACCGCCCTGAATTTCTGACGGGCTACGGCAGCCGGATCGTCGTATGCGTCCGGGCGCAGGAGGATATCTTTCAAATCATCGCTGACCGATTTCCCGATCGTGATCGCGATGCGCGCGGTCTCCTCGGGAAAGTCAGTATGGAACACGCCTTCTGTTATTCCCTCGTTGATGATGTCCACGAAAAGCTGCGATACCCGTTCGCGCGATAATTTCCGGTATCGTTCCCGCATGCGGTGGTTCTCAAGTACTTTGCTGGCCTGCAGGATTTCAAATAATTCCTTCCGCCGGGTGATCTTGTAGTCGCTGCTGGCGGTGATGGCGCGTTTCCATTTTTCGATCGGGTCGAGCGTTTTATCCTCCGCGATCACCAAAACGCGTTCGCGCAGTTCTTCCACCATTTCAATTGTGATGGCTTCCAGGACGTCATCCTTGGATTCAAAATAATAGTAAAACGTACCCTGCGCGACCCCAATCGCTTTCACGATGTCGCTAACCGAGGTTTGCTCATATCCTTTTTCGAGGAACAGCGCCTGGGCGGTATCGATGATCTCCTGTTTCCGTTCTTCAGGGTCCTTTGTGATCCGGTTCATATTTCTCCTTGTCGTACTGACTGACTGTCAGTCAGTTTACTACAGTATACAGAAATTTCAATGTCATGTCAAGTTAAATCTTTTTTATTGGGGAACTAAATCACCATGTAGGCCGTTATAAAACTATGACTGGAGGTTTAATATGAAGAAGTCTTTATTTGTACTAACTTTCGCCGCATTCCTGCTGGTTTCCTGCGCCTCAGGCGAAAATTCGGCAGCCCTCCTAAACAGCACACGGTGGGAACTGCTCTACATCAATAAATCTGAACCGATCTCCGGCCGCGCGGTGACAATCGAATTTGAAAATTGGGAGGTGCGCGGTTCTGCCGGCTGCAACTCCTATTTCGGCAGCTATGATGTCAAGGGGGACCGGATTTCCTTTGATATGCTGGCCATGACCGAGATGGCCTGCCTGGAGCCGGAGGGCCTTATGGATCAGGAGCAGGCCTACCTGCAGTTTCTTTCAGAGGTGGAATCTTTTATACTGGATGACGGCCAGCTTTTGCTTAAAAAGGCGGTGCAGGAGCAGCTCACATTCATCCCCGCACAGCCGAAGTAATACCCCGCGTTATTTAACCTTCAGCGCGAAATAGATATTCGCGCTGGAGAAGACCAACAGGGCCGCAAACAGGTAGAGCGGCAGCCACAGCACGCTCACCACGCCGCTCAACTCCCTGTAATTGGCGATGAACAGCGCCAGCATGAAAGCCGAACCGGCGCCGACGGTCACAAGCGCGGCTCTGCCAGTGTCCAGTTTCTGCTTCTCATCAAAAAATTGGCGCGGCTGTTCGCGCAGCTTGGTCATCAGCCAGTATCCGGCTGCCAGGGCATAGGGGATCATCATCACAATGACCGTGAAGGTTGTGTGCGCCTCCAGCGTCCAGGCCCGCGGAAAAAAGAAGCCCATACTGGACAGCGCCAGCCCCAACAGTCCGCACAGCGCGCCCACATACTGCACAATAAGGAAGATGTTACTGTCCCGCGCCGCCGGCTCAGACAGGCCGACCGCCTTGAATCCGAACAGGTGCAGGTAGATGAACGCGCCAAGGGCGATCATCTGGAAAAGCATGATCGTGATCAATATCATCCACTCAGGCTGCGCCAATCCGTGGCGGTACTGCTTGCCGATATCGTTCAGCAGCGCCAGGTCGGAAAAGACGAACAGGAACGCGAGCACACCGGTGATGATCTGTCCGGCTGCCAGCAAAGGCACATCCTCAGTATGGCGGATGTAATTGGCCGCCCGCAGCACCGAAACCGAACTGAACGCCAGATACACCAGCAGCCCGCCGCCCACCCACAGGAACATGTTTTCTTCCGCCGCGCTGATCGGGTCCAGCGCCGTCATCTTCGGCATCAGGCGCGCGAACACATACGCGCTGAACAGCAAGAACAGGCCGGCCGCCGCGCCCAGCCCGAGCGAAATATGCTTCAATACACGGTCCATTTTATTCATCTTCTCCGTCCTCGATCAGAAAAAAGACATCTTCAAAACGCGCGTTGAAAAAACGGGCGATCCTCAGCGCCAGCAGGGAAGAAGGGTTGAACTTGCCCGTCTCGATCGAATGGATCGTCAGGCGCGTCACACCCAGTGCATTTGCCAGCGCATGCTGGGACATTTCGCCGTTCTCAAAACGGTACCTGCGGATATGATTGCCGAGTTTCACCTGGTCCTTATTGTATAGTTTTATATACTATTAGTATATAGTAATATACTAAATTGTCAAGCACCCGCGGAGGGATTTTTGTGTTCATAATTATGATGATGGACTTCCGTCTATAATCAATCCAACCCACGGAGCTGCTAACCATGAACAATTTTGAAAAACTCGCCGCCAAACTGGACGCCCTCCCCAACGGCTACCCGCCCGCGGAAGACGGATCGCATCTGCGCATCCTCGAAAAGCTCTTCTCCGCCGAAGAAGCCGGTCTGGCTGCCGAGCTCACCCCCGAACCGGAACTCTATTCGGTCATTGCCGAACGGACCGGGCGCGACCCGCGTGAAGTCCGACGCCAACTGGGGTCCATGGCAAAGCGCGGCCTGATCACAATCGAACTGGTCGAGCGCAAGGACCACTACGCCCTGATGCCGTTTGTCGTCGGTATTTATGAATTCCAGGCCCCCACCATTGACGAGGAGCTTGCCGAACTGTTTGAAAATTATTTTCAAAGCGCCTTCACCAAGGTGCTGGCGGTCCAGCCGCAGTTCCACCGGGTTGTACCGGTCAGCAAGACCATTGATAATTCCATGGAGATCCATCCGTATGAGAACGTGACCGAGCTGGTTGACCGGGCGCAATCCTGGGGCGTTCTCGACTGCATCTGCCGCAAACAGCAGGCCCTGATCGGCAAACCCTGCGAACACCCGCTGGATGTCTGCATGGTGCTCAGCGCGCGCCCTAACGCGTTCGACAGCCATCCGGTCTACACAGCCCTGTCGCGGGAAGAAGCGCATGCCGCGCTTAAACGGGCTGCCGATGCCGGGCTGGTGCACTCGGTCAGCAACAACCAGAAGGACATCTATTACATCTGCAACTGCTGCACCTGTGGCTGCGGAATCCTGCGCGGCATGGCCGACCTCGGCGCCGCCAATGTGATCGCCCGTTCCGCTTTCGTCTGCTCCGTAGACGAGGATCTCTGTATCGCCTGCGGAGTTTGCCAGGATTATTGCCAGTTTGGCGCGCTTACCCTTGCAGAAACTATGCAGGCGAACTCTTTCCGCTGCGTCGGCTGCGGTGTGTGCGTGCCTGCCTGCCCGACAGAGGCTATGGCCCTCGTCCGCCGGCCAGAAGAAGACGTGTTTGCCATCCCGGATACCCCCTCTGAATGGGATTCCCAGCGCGCGTCTGCCCGCGGAATATAAACACGCAATGCGCCTGTGGACCCTCCATCCCCAATACCTCGACCGCCAGGGGCTGCTCGCCGTCTGGCGTGAGGGACTGCTCGCGCAGGCGGTCCTGCTTGGCCAGACAAAGGGTTACAAAAACCACCCCCAGCTTCTGCGCTTCAAGCAGCACGCGGACCCGGCCAGCGCGATCGCATGCTACCTGGAAGGCATCTACCACGAGGCATACCGCCGATCGTACAACTTCAACCGCGCCAAATACACGCTTGGGGATGCACCTGCCCGCATTCCCGCTCCATCCGGACAGATGGAATTTGAGATCCGCCACCTGCTGGCGAAATTAAATAAGCGCAGTCCCGATGACTACGCCAGGTTAAAAACGATTCAGGATTTCCTCCCCCATCCGCTGTTCACCATCCACCCCGGACCTGTTGCGGACTGGGAAAAAGGACTGAAGGGCTAATCTTTTTCCGGCTCCACCTCGATCAAGACCTCATTATGTTTTAAGAACCAGGGCGTAAACGGCGGGTTGTATCCCGCGATGACCGGCGCGCTTTTTTCCGCCCAGCCCTTGTTCCTGATCCAGGCCCGCAGCAGGGCGATATGGCGGTCGAAGTTACGCTGCTGAAAGGCGCCGGAAAAACGCACGGCCGCTATCCGACGCGCGGGGTATTCAACAAATTCCACCCGCTTGTCCTTCGGCACCGGCAGTGTGTTCAGCGAATATTCCGCGGGGATGACAAATTCAACGCGGTATGTATCGTCGCCGCTGACGGTCACCGGCGCGGTCATGGCAATTTTCTCGGAGGCGGGCTGCGCCGTCACCGGGGCTGTCATCGCGATCTTTTCCCGGCGGAAGTTTTCGCCGAAGATATACCCGGCCAGCGGGCTGAATCCGCGTCTGGCTGCCGCGCGGTGGTCATCCGCCGTCACCTCCACTCGGGAGGCGATGTAGGGCGCGTAATCGCGCAGTTCAAAGCGGCCGTTTTTCTGTACTACCTTGTATTTCGGTTTCTCTAAAGCCATAATTCCTCTATAACTATCAGAAGCCCCGCCGCTGCCCTTCCCAGGGCGGCTGCGCGTCCGCTTCAAATTCCTTCACGCTCGGTCCGCCCAATCCGGCCAGGCGTTTTTGCCCGTATATATAGCTGATCACCAGCGCCAGGATCGTGTAAGGCCAGCCCATCAGCACACGAACGGTCCCCAGCGCGCCGGTATTGCCCTGGAAAAACAGGGCTAATTCGATTCCCAGCCGCAGCCCGAACATGGCCGCCCACATCAGCGTCACCTCGCCGTAGGCAGGCCGGATTTGACTGTGCCAGTACCAGTCCAGCGGCCAGCGCCGCGTCAGGTGGCTGGAATATGCCGCCAGCGGTTTTTTCAGAGCAACACTCACCAGGCAGGCCGCGACCGTCAGTCCGCCGCTGACAAAGCCCGGCAGATAAAAGCCGGCTTCCGTGTTTCCCAGGTACGCCAGCAGCGCCCCCAAAAGCGCGGTGCCGGCACCGCCGGCAGAATAAGCGATGGTTTGTTTCTTCGCCAGCCGGTAGATCATGATCGCAACAGCCGCGCCCAGAGAAACATACAGGGCCGTGCTCGCGGTCAGGAAACGGCCGCCGATGATATAGGCCAACAGCGGGATGAGCGCGTCCAGGACGCCCGGACCGCGCCCGCTGAAAACAAATTTTAGCTCGTCGAATATCTCGTTAAGCTTGTCCATCCGCGTGTTTGCCCATCCAGAATTTCTTCCAGTCATTCTGGCTGGTCTGCAGGGCGATGAGTGTGTACAGACTGGCGGTGAAGAAACCCAGCACCATCATCAATACCACCCACACCACCGATGCAACGATGGATTTTTCCCGGTAGACGATCCAGGCCGAAAACAGGATGAAACCCGTGTACAGGTCCACCAGCGAGACGATCCCCCACGGGTTGCGCAAGATCTCGCCGCCATCTCGGCCGAAATCACCAACGGTAAATCCGTAGATCAGCACAGCTGTCATGGCGATCAGTCCCAGCGCGGCGATAATTTTCGCGATACGCATTTCTACCTCCTAAACCATCATGATCAGCCCGAAGACCAACTCGGTCACGAAGCTGATGATGTTTGACGATACAGCGGATTTATCGGCGATGATAGATATCCCGCGTACGACCGCCATCGCCAGGTAGGTTATGCCCAGCATGCCGTTGGTTTGCGGACTGTTATAGATAAATGCCGCCGCGCCCAGGGCGACGAACAGCGCGCCCAGGATTGTGCGCACCTCGGTCACCCCGCGGCCGCCATTCACGGTCAGTCCGGTGAAACCCTGTACCTTCAGCGGCCAGAAGAGCGACACCAGGCCGGTGACGATCGTGGCCGCATTAACCAAATATTTCAAATACTGCATAATCATAATTTTTTCCCTGTTTATTAATTTTCAATCTTGGGCGGCCTGGGCACCAACACCGGCGTGGCTGCCTTATAGGCCTCATACTCCGGCTGCCCGCCCCACTTGGCGTCGGCACGTTTTTCCAGCAGCGGCACACCGCTGATGCGCGTGAGCAGCAGGGCCACGAACACGGGCGAGATAAGCGCTACCCACCGCCAGCCCGCCAGCACCGGCAGGGCGATGACCGCCACGCCAATCCACAGTACGATTTCACCGAAATAATTGGGGTGGCGCGACCAGGCCCACAAACCGGACCGGATGAACTTACCATTGTTGGCGGGGTCCTTGCGGAAGACCTGCTTCTGCCGGTCCGCAGCGGCCTCAAACCCAAACCCGAGCGCCCAGATCAGCGTTCCAGCGATGGCAAACGCGCCTAGCGGGACGCTTTCCCGCGCGCTGAAGATCGCCAGGGCGGCGGCCAGGGTGAAGGTTACCCACAGTCCCTGCAGCGTCCAGGTCCGCAGGAACAGCCAGAAGGACTGTTTCATTTCTGTAAAGCGTTTGTCCTCTCCGGCCTTCAACACCCGCCGGAAGAGGAAGGTGCCCAGCCGACCAGCCCAGATGATCACGAGCGCCGCCGTCAGCAGTGAACGCGGGTCATACCTGCCGTTCAACAATACCGCCAGGATGGTCACGGTGATATACGTGATGCTGCCGGTCAGGTCAAAGAATTTTTCAGTCTTAAGCAAAAACGCGGGTATGAAAACCAGCCACTGGATCAGGTAAGCCAGCGCGACGAGCAAACCAAACAACGGCAGCCCCCCGACCAATACACTCCCCTGGCTCCCAGCCCACCCAACCAGGAAACCCACCAGGATGGTGACCAGGATCGCGATTACAGCGCTTCTTTCTTCTTTATTCATTCAATTTCCTCCTTTGAAACCAGCGCGAAACCCACCGCGCCGGGCCCGATATGCGCGCCGATGACCGGCGTGATATCCATTGAAAAGATCTTCTCCTTTGGCAGAAGGTCTTTGATCTGTTCTTTGAGCATCTCCGCTTTCTCCGCCGCGTTGGTGTGCAGCAAAGCAAACTTTTCGATCGGCAGATACCAGTTCAGCATCTCGACCAGCCGCGCAAACGCTTTCTTCGCTGTGCGCACCTGCTCGGAGCCAGGCAGGCCGTTCTTCATCGTCAGCAGCGGCTTGAGCTGAAGCAAACTGCCGATCCCGGCCAGGAAAACGTTCATGCGACCGCTGCGGCGGAGGAACTCCAGCGTATCCAGCCCGGCGGTCACAAAGGTCCGCTTCGTCAGGTCATCCAACGCGGCTGTGATGTCCGCCATGGATTTGCCCTCTTTCGCCATTTTCGCGGCGAGCTCCACCTGGAAACCGGTGCCCATGCTTAGTTGTTGTGAATCACGCACGGTCACGGGAATCAGGTCAAATTCCGCGGCGGCAGATTCGGCCACCTTGACCGTCGCACTGAGACTTTCTGAGATATGGATGGTCAGGATCTCGCTCGCGCCCTTGTCTGCCAGCGTCTTGAACACGGTCTTAAAGGTATCGATGCTCGGTGTGGCGGTGGTGGGATGCGATTCGTAGTCCGGCAGGTTGGTATAAAACTCCTTGCGGCTGATGTCGACCCCATCCAGATAGCCTTCATCGCCGATGTTGATGTACAACGGGATGACGGTGATGCCCAGTTTTTTGATCACATCCTGCGGCAAGTCGCAGGTCGAGTCGGTGACGATCTTGATGCTCATACTTCCCTCTTTTTTCTATCTTTGATAAATACAGCCAGCCCGGCAACCGCCAGCATCACGGCCCCGGCCCAGGAAGCGGCCATAACCATCGGTACGCCGGCCTGCTTGTTAGCGATCCCGATGAAGGCCCACACGAGCACAGCCGCGTATCCCAGATCGCGCTCGCGCGCCAGCATCAGCAGGCCCAGGATCGTGGCGACAGCGATCATGATCGCTGCCCATACTTCCGGCGCGATCCCAAACCCATTCCATCCGTAGAAGTACAGGACCTGTGTGGCGTTCGCGACCGTCGCGACAGACACCCAGCCCAGGTAAACGCTAAAGGGCAGCCGCACCAGCCAGCGCTCCTGCGCGGTCAGGTCCCGCCCGATATTTCTGATGCGCAGGTAAATGACCAGCAAACTGACCAGCAGCGCAGCCATGGCGACCAGTGTCAGAGAAAACACTTCCCAGTGCCACAGCACCAGCCAGATGATGTTCGCGTCTACCGAGATCCAGTACGGCCAGGCCAGCTTGTTCAGCAATGGGTTGTCCCGCTGCGAAGGAAGCGCCTGGAAAACGGTATAAGCAATGAGGCCGATATAGATCAGCAGCCAGATGGAAAACACATACCCGGCCGGGACAAACAGGATGTCGAACCGGTCAGAGATCTCGCCTGTGTTCAATCCGTTGAAAGGCAGGGCGTTTGCCAGTATGTTGAGGACGACCAAGGCAATTGTCGCCAGAATGGTGACTATTTGTTTGAGCGATATTTTTTTCATCTTTTCTCCTCCAGGATTTAGATAAGTACAACAATGATATTAATCATACATCTGGTTTTTTTATATAGGCGAAATGTTAACCTTTTGAATGCGGATTGTTTACAATTCTCAATTGTTGTATAGCTCAAATTTCCAGAGGGTATACTCACAAACAGAAAATGAGGAATATTTATGGGCAGAATTAACCGCAGCAGCGGAAAGATACAACAAAAAGGATCCCGGTTTAAACCGTTCCGCCCCGCGGAAAAACATGCCGTGCCCCTTGCCACACAGAATTTAGAAGGGGGCGCTGAACTGCTCGCTTTTGAGCGCGGCGGAAAGCGGCGCTGCGTTCTTGTCAGCCAGGCCATCTATCATCACCTCATCCAGGGTGAACTGGGCGGACAGCCCTACCTCGTTTCCTACTGAGCGCCGTGCAACACGGCCGTCGGTCTGACGCCGGTAATTGACGGAAAAGTGCACTGGTTCGGTGTGCCCGGCATGGTCAACGGGCTCTCAGTCATGCGTGATGAGGAAACAAACAGTCTCTGGGATCATGTTTCCGGGGAATGCTTCGAAGGCCCGCTGGAAGGGAAACGCCTCGAATTCTGGTCCGTCTCCCTGACGGACGCTGGCACGGAACTGGCGGCGCATCCGGATGCGGTCCTGCTTCTGTCCGATCACCGTTCATTTATTAGCACGGTGATGGCGAAGATCGCGGCCCCGTTTCTCAGTTTCCGCAACAAGAAAGCCCTCCTGTTTCCCCGCTTCCGAAAGACGATGCACGCGCAGGTCGACCCGCGATTGCCGGAAGGAGAGCAGGGGCTCGGTCTGCGCGACGAACAGGACCGCGCCAAATTCTATCCGCTCGCGCGCATCCCCGCCGGGGGCACGGTCGAGGACAAATGGCTCGGGCGAAAGGTGATCATCACCCGAAATGCCAGCGACGGCGTTGCACATGCCGTCTGGGCGAGGGGCGGCGAACCGCCCAAGCAGCTCCTTACGCGCTGGTACGGTTTTTCCTTCACCTACCCGGATTGCGAGATTTTTTCTAGTTGAATTTGTTACCGGAAACCAATCGGCAACAAAATTTTCCATTGGAATCGCCGCGCCCAGAAGCACTTAAACAAAGGGGCATTCTCATCTGCATGAATAATACCCGATGAATTTGGTTTTTCTATTTATATAATTAAGCTACGAAAAGAAAAATGGAGGGATTATGATGAGTATCCGAAAATTCACGCTTTGCTCGGTTATTTCAACCTTAGTGATCAGCGCGTGCAATCCATCAACAAGCAATCAGCAGGCACAGGTTGATAAAGAGGAAAATGCCGAGCCAGTACCGGAATTTGCGGATGTCATCTTCCATAACGGAAACCTGGTCACGATGGCAGACCAGCATCCGGCCGCGCAGGCGATCGCGATTAATGACGACATGATCCTCGCCGTGGGCAGCGATCAGGACATGCTGGCCTATGCGTCCGATCAAACCATCACCGTGGATTTGGAAGGCAAGACCATGTTTCCGGGTTTCATTGAGAGCCACAGCCACCGCATCACGCAGCGCGGTAAGTGGGGGTACTCGTTTGAGGAAGCAACGATGAATGCCGCAAGGCAAGGATGGACCACCCTGGATGAATTGTATGTCCGGCAGGAAGAATTCGAAGAAATGATCGCGGCCGCGAAAGACGGCCAGCTGTTCGTTCGTGTTAATGCCTTTTTGAGTGTGAATGGTTTTGCCGGTGAAACATATGATGACTGGTATCACTATTATGACCCCGGCGAGCAGTTTGGCGACAACCTGCGCGCGGCGGCCTTGAAAATCTTCATCGATTTTGATTCCGGCAGGACGCTTCTGTGGGAACAGGATGACTTGAATGCGTATGTACGCGATCGCCAGGATGAAGGCTGGCAGGTGGCTGTGAAGGCGGTAGGCCAAAACTCGCATGATCTTGCCTTGAATGCATATGAATATGCTATGGCCGGAGAACCAGGAGAGAAATTCCGCTACCGGGTGGAACATTCTGTTGCGGCAAACGATGCGCAAATTCAACGAATGGCTGAGGATGTGGTGATTGCCTCAATTCAACCTGCCTGGCCGGCACAGCTGTGGTTCGAGGAGGATATCCTCAACCTAGGCCAGGAAGAGGGCATGGAGACCATGTTCCGCTGGCGCGACTATCTGGCGAACGGTGTCGTGCTCGCGGGCAGTACTTATAATCCGCCGAACCCGGAAAACTGGGAAGGATATCTCGAATTCCAGGATGATTCCCATATGTCAGTACCGGGGGTTTTATACCGCAACCAGACGCAAAGAGGATACCAGTACACGCCTTCGGAAGAATGGATGAAACTGGCTATTCTGCCGATGGATGAGTTATTGAAAGCGCTCACGATCAATGGCGCCTTTGCGGTCTTTGAAGAGGACGTCAAAGGCAGCCTAGAGCCGGGCAAGCTGGCCGACCTGGTCGTCCTGTCTGACGATCCGCGCGATGTGGAAGCGGAAGATCTGCTGGAAATCGAGGTTCTTCTGACGATGGTGGGCGGACAGGCGGTTTTCTGCAGCGTTGCTTTTGGAGATGTCTGCGCGCCATCAATCCCTGGTCCTGATGCAGATTTTTCCTGGGCGGCAGGTAGTTGGAAGGCAATAGACAATGATGGCAGTTCGATGCGCCTGGCTTTGACCGAGGAAGCGGATGGAACGTACAGCTTGGTGTATGAGGATGAGGTCGGGCGGTTGTGCGAAGATGCTGCGGATAAATCCGTCATTGCCCGGGGCGCTGGAGAAGCCGTAGATATGGAGTTGATCATTCAGGGCGCTGAAGCGAAATGTAACAGTGTCGACAGGTCGATCACCTTTGACATTCGCTTTAACTATAACGCGGAACAGGACAAACTGAGCGATGATACCGGTGTGACCTGGGAACGTGAGTAATATAAAACTTCAAGAGTTGGGTAACTCTCGGATTTATTTCGCGAGTTTTGCCGTCTCGATCCGGATGAACTCCGGCAGGTAATTCGGGGTGCAGTTGGGCACCATGGGTTCGTCTTTATAGAGGCCCAGCTTCTCCCCCAACTCTATGCATACCTGGCGGTGCTCCGGCTCGTGTACTCCGATCTGGCCGGCGGTGAAATTCATCGCCCACTGGACTTCCGGCGCTTCTTCTCCCATTCTCTGCTGCAAGGATTTAAGCAGGTCTTCGGAGTTGTCCGGCGGTGTTTTCCCAGTCCAGCGCAGCCGCGCCTGGTAGTACCAGAACAGCCGCCGCAGGATCGGCGCCGGATTGTGCTCCCAGCTTTCCAGCAGAGCGATGGTTTTGGCTGATTTCATGAGCTGGTTTGCCAACAGCCAGTCGGACAGCCGGTTGCGCTGATCGTAAGAATGGCTGTTCAAATCCTCAACCAGTTGGTCAATCGCCTCCTGCGTGAGCAGGTTCTTATCCATGATCAGGATGGCCAGCATACGCGGGAAATACTCACCCGTTGACCACAGCTCCAGAGCCAGGGCGTGGTCTCTCTTTATCTCTTTGGCGATCTTGCGCAGGTCGCCCAATTTCGCGTTCTCGAGGTCGATCCGTGA